>OCTX012230311.1_pt1 | contig 10221 bp, 7 predicted proteins | sample 1539691 | NCBI WGS metagenome assembly OCTX01 (sample SAMN02144231, study PRJEB22623) | gut metagenome | biome: sheep rumen | host: Ovis aries | place: New Zealand | reverse complement strand
ATCATTTCTGTTATATCATTTGTTCTAGTTCCTATAAAAGCAGTCATATCTTTCTCATTATAAATATTGAATACTTCGGCTATATCCTTATCTGTATTTTTAGCAGTTAAATTATTATCCTGAACCGTTAAACCTTCTACTAAAGCGTCTTTTGCAAGTTCAAGAGCTCTTCTATATCCTTGAATTTTCATTTCGTTTGAAGGGGTTTTTTTTGCTCTTAATTCCTTTATGAAGAAAAATAAATCGTTCAATGCTTCATTTGTGTGTGGAGCCTTTTCTTTTGATAATATATATTTTTTTCCATTTATGGTTATTTTATAAGTATTTTTACTTTCGCTTGCTATTTCAATGTCATCCATTTCACAATCACAGGCACTAGCTATTTCTGCTCTTATTGCAGTTGATAATATATCACAAACCTCTTCATATCCAGCATCTTCTATATATGCTTCGTCTAATCCTGTATAGTAATCTGTTGGGTCTACAAAAAGCTTTTTTTCAATATACTCTTTTAAAGTTTTTAACTGACTTCTTTTTTGTATTATATCTTCTTTTTTACCTTTTTCTTGAAGAAATGTGCTCTTTGTTGCTTGTTCTATTACTCTTTTCGTTGCATCTAAACTCATATTTGATGGATCCCACTCTGCTTCTGATATTGTTTCGTATTGTTCTATATCTATTTGCCATATATTATATATTTCTTGAAGAATAGCTAGTTTTTCTTCTAATTTTTCTATTCTACTTATAAACTTATATTCTAATATACCTTCATCCTCAAAATAATTATCACCGACAGTTGAAGTTGTTAGTGCTTTTTCTGTTGGAACCTTTTCTAATATTTTTGATGCTTTTGTTTTACATCCTGTTAAAATAAATGTTGCTAATAAAGCTATTGGAAATATTTTTAAATTTTTTATCATACTTTTTCTCCCCCTCTATCTTTTTGTATATGTATACACTGCTGCAGTACTATTCAGTGAACCTGTATTTTTCATTACTAATAATCCTGCTGACATTGGTGTTATCGATAAAGTTTCTAATTTCTCTTTTATACTTTTTTTTGTGTATCGTGCAATTAATCTATTGTCTTGTGGAACTAATCCTTCCAAAAGAGCTTTTGATGTGTGGCAAAGCATCTTTTGTTGAGTTTGTAATCGATTCTCTTTTGAACTTTCTAATAATCCTTGTTTTGTTAATTGATACTGATATAGGTATGCTGTAGCAGCATGTGTTTCTGGTGCTCCTCCTTCTGATATTGTATAAACTTCTTCATCTATGCTGTTATTCTTTCTTACACATACAGATATTTCGTTTGTATCATGATTAGTTCTCTTTGGTATTCTTACATAAGAAGGATTGCATCTCAAAGCATTTGCTACTTCAATTTTGATTGCTGTTCGTAATGTTTCTTCCAGATTATTAAAAGTTTCTTCTGTTAGTAATTCTTCTTCCAATCTAGTCTTAATATCATTCAATTGATCTAGATTGTCATATTTTTCATCGTTTTGTTTTCTATTAGACCAAATGAAAAGAGGCTGTTTTGCTTTTCTAATCATTTCTGTTGTTTTTTCGACACTCAACTGTGATATATCCATATGTTCCATTATTGATTTTGCTTGTGAGAAATCTAAATTAGCATCATATATAGCTTGAAGAATATCTATCTTATTTTTTAAGGTATCTATTTTAATTATATAGTCTTCATCTATCATATTTGAATATTCATCTTTTATATTATTCATGATTGCTGCTGGTGATTTTTCACCTACTTCTTCTACTCTATTTCCACATCCTGTTAATACACATCCTGCTAATAAAATAGTTAATACTTTTTCATTTATTGTTAAATATTTCATTTCCTACACCCCTAATTTCTAATTTTTCTGTACTCCTACCTGAACTGGGCTTAATTATATCATACTTTACACTTTTAGTCAAATAAAGTTTTTCCATGTCTTTAAAAAATCATCTTTTTTTTCATATATTCCGATTAATTTTTCTTCTTTGTCTATGAATATTACTTTATCTTTTATATTCCACTTATCTTTTAAATTCACTCCATTTGATATTTTTAAATACTCTTTTTCATCTACTTTTATAATAGGATAATCTAATATATCTTCTATATTATGAGTTTGAAATTTATTTTCTTTTATTTCGTCTATGGTATTGGTATCTTTTAATGATATTTTTCCTTGTTTTGTTCTTATTAAGTTTGTCATTGTAGCATATGTATCTAAAGATTCACCAATATCCTGTATTAAACTTCTTATGTAGCAACCTTTTGTTACTAGCGCTTTAAAAGTAAAGGCTTTTTCTCTTTCTTCTAATAATTCTATTTCTTTTATGGTTACTTGTTTTTTAGGAAGAGAAATTTCTTCTTTTTTTCGAGCATAATCATATAGTTTTTTTCCATTTACTTTTACTGCTGAATAGATTGGTACTTCTTGTAAATATGTTTTTTTGAAACTTTTTAATTTTTCTTCTAAATTTATTATCTTAGGAACTTCTTTTTTTTCGATAATGGTTCCTGTATTATCATATGTATCTGTTTTATATCCTAATTCTACTTCGGCAATATATTCTTTATCTTCAGCAGTTAAAAGTTCTACTATCTTTGTTGCTTTTCCTATAGCGACTAACATTACTCCTTCTGCTATAGGATCTAGAGTTCCTGTATGTCCTACTTTTTTTATTCCAAAGATGTGTCTTATTTCATTTACTACATCAAATGATGTTATCCCTTTTGGTTTATTTATATATAATACTGTCTTATAGTCTTTTAAGTATTCTTCTAATGTTAAATTATTGTTATAAATTATTTGAGCGGGAACTTTACCAACATATCGTAAATGCCATGGTTCATAGTTATAGCCTGTTATTTTTTCTTTATTTTTAGGATATCTTAATATAAAACCATATTTTGGTAAAGTTTCATGAATTTTTTTATAATCTTCTTTTGTTAATTCTAATTCTTCATCAATATATTCATTTTCTTTTTTTATAGCAATATCAATAGCTAATCCAGTATGATGTTCTGATTCATAAGGAAGTGCTACAAAGTTTTCAATGTAAGATAATCCTTTTTCTTTCAATAAAGCATTTCTTAAATTTATTTGTTCTTCTACTGTTCTATATCCTTCTGTTATTCCTATTTCGATGTTTTTTTGTTTTAAATAATTCTTTAATTCATCATACGCTTCTTTTGTTTTTTCTTCTATTTTTCTTTTATTTTCATTAATATCTATTATTTCTACTAAATTTATCTTTGTTAAATCTTTTTCTTTCCATAGATTTTCTTTATTAACTAACTTTGTATAAATCATTCCTATCACCTATTTAAAATTATATCAAAAAAAGTAACAATTAGTTACCTTTTCTTTTTATCTTTTGTTTGAAAGCTGGTGCTATAAAATCACATTCGCGGACATTAAAATATCTACTTGGAATATTATATCCTAATGATTTTAAATATAAGCTATATGAATGGAGAGATTTTTTTCTTTTATATAGAGGAATATTGCTTTGATTTTGATAAGCAGCATAATATTCTAATGGATTGAAATATCTTGATAACATTTCTGTTGTGAATCCTTTATACATTAATATCAGTTCTTTTAGATAATCTGGATGACTTGAACCAGTCCACGTTTTCTTTTCCTGAAGTATAGCAGCTAAATTTCTATAGCCATTCTTCAACATTCCCTCTATTATACGATGCTTGAAATACGATGTATCTCCCCAACTTTTTAACTCCTCCATTATAGATTCAAAACCCATATATCCATTTTCTAACATTTCTAGTATTATAAGCGTTTCGTAAAACTCATCTTTCTCTCTTTTTATTTCTTTCATTATGGCATCAAAATCTGTATTACCATTCTTCAATGATTTTAAAATTTGTCGATAATTATTACGTTGTTCGTCGTCTACCATTTAATATTCCTCCATATTATATAATTATTGGTTCTTATTTCAGTAATTCTTATTATATCTTTTTTTATACTTTTGTAAAGAAAAAAGTAACATCTGTTACTTTTCTTTTTTCATTTCACTTTTACATGTATTAAAGAATAATCCTAATCCTAGTACTAATGATATAAATGTTATAAGGGATCCAATTATTGGAATTAGTTTTAATATATAAATCACTACTAATGATATTAATAATATTGAATAATCATTTTTTATCTTATCTTTTAATATGTTTTTTCCAATAAAGTAAGATGTTGGTATTACTGATAAATAGATTAATAAAACATAAATTAATAATATTATTATACTTATTGGTACTCCAATTACTGTGAGTAATAATATTATTGCTAGTACAGGAGTTACAATTAAGAGAATGAATCCTGTTATACTTTGTTTTACTACTTCTTCTAGGGATAATGTAGTTTTTTCTAATTTCTTAAAGAATGGTTTTGCAATAGCTAATAATATAATTCCTATTACTGCCATCGATAAGAATGAATATATTTTTTCTGTTATTGTTGTGATAATTATTGATTTTTTGCTTGGAGTAGAACTTGGTTTGTATGGTTTTAATTTCCCAATATGAGCTGTATTTGGTATATTAATTTTTGCATCACTAGGATACTCTAATGTTCCATTTATTACTGTTTCTTCTCCAATTGTAATTTCCTCTGCTGCAAGATAAACATCTCCATCTATTTTAGAATTGATTTTTATTTTATTTCCTGCTAAATATGCATTTTTGGAAATATCAGAATCTACTTTAATCGTTCGAGCGGCTACATATAAATTTCTGATTGTTGAAGATGTAATACTTATTGTTGATCCAGCAACAAAAGCTTCTTTTGTTATGACATTTTCTAGATTAATATTATTTCCGGCAGCAAATAGATGATCTTGTTTAGATGATAGTGAAATATCATTACCAGCTACAAAATTCATTCCATCTATTTCTGATGACATTTTTATTGTGTTTCCTGCAACAAAACTGGTATTATCTATTTTTTCTCTATTATTAACATTTTCATCTACTAATAAATTATTTTCTGCAGAAACAAATGTTGGGATAGTTATTAAAGTTATCAATATTATTAAAAATATACTTAATTTCTTTTTCATATTTTCTCCTTTATTTCAAATCGATATTTTTGTTTTATTTCTGGATATTTTTCATGATCAACTTCTGAAAAGAAATCTTCATATGATCTTATCCAAAGCGGATTATCCTCATATTCTCCTCGATATATTATTTTTTCTTCTAGATTTTCTGAATCTTTTGCTACAGCAACTATTTTATATTCTTGTCCTTTAAAATGTTTAAAAATAGTAGCATCCTCTTTTGATTCTAAATATGTGATAATCTTTATCTTTTGATTATCTCTTATTACTTCCATTTTTCCTCCTTTCTTTTTATTTAAAACAGAGATAGTTGATTAGAATCTGGTAATCCTTCTAAAATCTCCATTTCTTTCATTTTATCAATTAATGTTTGTGATATTTTTGCTCTTTTTTGGATATCTTCAATACTAATAAACTTTCCTTTTTTTCTTTCTGCTACGATATTTTTAGCAACAGTATCTCCTAGACCATCTATGGCATTAAAGGGTGGGTATATTTCTGTTTCACTTTTAGCTATCCAAACGGTTGCATCACTTTCATATAAATCTACATTTAAGAATTTTATGCCTCTAGCAGTAGCTTCTAGGGCAATCTTTAAACTTTCAGCTTGACCATTTTCTTTGTTAGTTGCTTCATATCCTTTTGCTTGAATATCTTCTATTCTAGCTTTTATTGAGTCATATCCTTTAATCATATTTTCAACATCAACATCAGTTGCTTTTGATGAATACCATGAAGCATAGAAGTATACTGGCATATGGACTTTATACCAAGCTATTCTAAATGCAGAAATTACATATGCTGCGGCATGGGCTTTTGGGAACATGTATTTTATTTTTGCACAAGAACCTATAAACCATTCTGGGATATTAGCTTCTTCCATCGTTTTGACGTGTTCCTTCCATGTTTCAGGATCTTTTGATGCTTTTCCTTTACGGACAAATTCCATAATTTTAAAAGCTTTTAATGGTTTTACTCCTTTATACATTAGATATACCATAATATCATCACGGCAACCAATTGTTTCTTTAAATGGAACAATGTTTTTAGCAATTAAATCTTGAGCATTTCCTAACCAGACATCAGTTCCGTGTGATAAACCTGAAATTTTTATTAACTCACCAAAAGTTGTTGGTTTCGTATCTTCTACTAATTTTATCGTAAATGGAGTTCCAAATTCTGGAATTCCTAATGTGCCAGTATTACACATAATTTGTTCCTTAGTTACTCCCAAGGCATCTGTTGAGGTAAATATTGACATAGTTGCTTTATCATCTAGTGGTACCTTTAAAATATCTGTTCCCGATTGATTTTGAATTAAGCGTAATTGTGTTGGATCTGAGTGACCTAAAATGTCTAGTTTTAATAAACATTGGTCAATTGAGTGGTAATCAAAGTGAGTTGTTCTCCATTCCGCTGTTGCATCTTCAGCTGGAAACTGATATGGCGTAAAATCTGATACTTCTTTATAATCAGGAATAACAACAATTCCTCCAGGATGCTGTCCTGTTGTTCTTTTTACTCCGGTACAGCCAATTGCTAGTCTTTCTATTTCTGCTGTTCTCATATCTCCCAACTCTTTATCTTCACAATATCCTTTAACAAATCCAAAAGCTGTCTTATCTGCTACAGTTCCAATTGTTCCAGCTCGGTATACATTATCTTCTCCAAATAGCACTTTTGTATAAGCGTGGGCACTAGCTTGATTTAAATCTGAAAAATTCAAGTCAATATCTGGAACTTTATCGGCATTAAATCCTAGGAAAGTTGCAAAGGGCATATCTTGGCCATCTTTTATTAGAGGAATATGGCAGTTAGGACATTCTTTATCTGGCAAATCAAATCCTGATGAATAATCCGCTCCAAAAGCCTTACCATTTGCATCTTCAAAAATACTTATTTTGCACTTCGTGCAGCGGTAATGAGCTGCTAGTGGATTTACTTCCGTGATTCCCATCATGGTAGCAACAAAGCTTGATCCTACTGATCCTCTAGAACCTACTAAATATCCTTCATCATTAGAGTGTTTTACTAATCTTTGCGCAATTAAATAAATTGGATCAAAGCCTCCTCCAATTACTCCTCCTAAAGCTTTTTTTGTTGCTTTTTCTAAGCCTTTTTCATCTAATTCTTCTTCACTTGTTTTCTTAACATAAATAGATACAAATTTAAATACTTCAGATTTTCCTTTTAATAGTAAATCATGCAATTCTTTATGGGCCTTTTTATTAAATTCTTCTTCTAGTAGATTTTCTTTTTCTAAATTTTCTTTTATTATTCGATAAACAATATCTCCATATAACTCTGTTGCAATTCGTTCTTCAATCATATATGGTAGTGGATTCCCATACCAATCTGCTGCCTTTGTATATACTAAATCTGTAACAACAACAGGGCAGTCAAGATAGCTTTCTCCATCATCGGCTTTTACTCTTGGTGAGAACGGTATTCCTCCAGTATCTGGGATTACTTCAACAATTTCACACATATCAGCTATTTCATTCGTATTTTTAATTACAATTTCATAGGCTTTTTCTGCACCTAAAAAGTCAAAGTTTTCTAACATTTCATTGGTTGTTCGAAAATGATTAGAGGGAATTTCTTTTATACCATTTCTAGCAAGGGGATGTCTTCCTCCTCCAGGTACTTTTTGATTAACAATAATTTCTCTATAGATTTTATCATCTCTTTTAATATGATGAACATCACCTGTTGCAACTATTATTTTTCCAGCTTCTTCTGTTACTCTTACTATTTTTTCAATATTAGCAGCTACTTCTACCTTTGTTCCAAAGTCGCCAGTTTGAACTAGGTGATCATAACATTCTATTGGTTGAACTTCAACATAATCATAGAATCTTATGATATTGGATAGTTCATCATCACTTTTTGATTTTGCTTCTGTAAATACTTCGCTTTCATAGCACCCACTACCTATTAATAATCCTTCTCGATGACTTTCTATTACACTTCGAAGAATTCGTGGAGTTTTATATAAATAAGTTGTATTGGCTAAGGAAACTAATTTAAACAAATTTTTTAGACCTACTTTGTTCCTTACTAAGATATTTACATGATGTGCTCTACCATACTTATGAATTTCATCTTTTGTTACTAATTTGTCTAATTCTGACATTTTTTCAATATTACGATTTGATAATTTCTTTAGCATTTTATAAAATACCAATGCAGTTCCTTCGGCATCATAATCTCCTCTGTGATGAGCTGACTCATCCCAAGGTACTTCATATCTTTTAACTAGTGCTGATAAGGAGTGTCTGGCATAATTATTATCTAGGGTTCTAGATAGTTCTAAAGTGTCAATAACAGGATTTTGAAATGTCCCTAAATTATACTTTTTATAGGCCATTTCTAGGAAAGAAACATCAAATTTAGCATTATGTGCTACCATTGGGCAATCTCCAAACCATTCAATAAATCTTTTTACAGCGTGTTCTTCAGTGTCCTTTCCTGCTAACATTTCATCGGTAATATTTGTTACTTCTATAATCTTTTTAGGTAATGGTCTTCCTGGATTAATTAACTCATCATATTTTTCAATAATTATTCCATCTTTTATTTTTACTGCTCCTATTTCGATAATAGAATCTACTCCACCGGCATTAAAGCCTGTTGTTTCAAAGTCAAATACGACATATGTTTCTTCTAGCATTACTTTATCATTTGGTCTTAGAACAATATTAACCGAATCATCAATCATTGTTAATTCTGTTCCATATATTGCTTTAAATGGCTCTTTGCCTTCTTCCAACTTTTTATTATAGCTTGTCACCATATTAAAAACATGCGGAAATCCTTGAACACCATTATGATCTGTTATAGCAACCGCTTTCATACCAAAGTCCATTGCTTGTTTAATAATCGCTGTTTCATCTGCTACTCCATCCATTTGACTCATCTTGGTATGGCAATGAAGTTCTACTCTTTTTTCTTCTGCATCATCAATTATTTTTTCTTCTTTTTTATCTAATAAAATAATGTCCCTAGCATTTAGCACTAATTCTTTAGCAAATTGATCATTTTTAGTATAGCCTCTTATCTTATACCAATTTCCTGATTTTAATTCCTTGCATAGTCTTTTATATTCATCTGCTTCTCTTACAAATACTTTACAATAAATACTATCTGAAAAATCAGTTACCTTTAGAGTTATTATTTTAAAATCTGTTTTACTAGATTCGAATAAATCAACTCCAAATACTTTACCTTCTATCACTACATTATTATCTTCTCCAAGTAACGTTTTTATTTTTATTGGAGATTCTTTTATTTCTTTTCCAATAATACTATTAGGATCTTTCTTTTCTCTTTTGTATTGTTTCTTTTCCCTTGCCTCTTCCACTGATTCTTCTTTCTTTTTTTCTTCTATTACTGGCATTGCTATATTTTCTAATTCTTTTTGAATTTCTTCTAATATATTTTCTTCTTGCTTTATGATTACTTCTATATTGAACTTATAATCTAGTCTTTTATAAAAGTCAGCAATTTTATCTAGACATTTTTCTAATCTTTCTTTTTCTAATTCGTTTGATACTACTAGTACTAGAAAGTCATTCTCTATTTGCAAACAATTTTCATATATTTCTAATATCCTTAATTCCTTTTTTAATTTTTGTAAAAGGTATGGATAATAACTTACATAACTATTTAAATCTTGGTTTTTAATTTTGAAAACGAATTCAATACTACTGGCATTTTTGTCTAATTCTCTTTTTTTATTTTCTAATTCTTCATAGATTTGTATAGGTAACAACTCATCTTTTTCTATAAATATTAACCAACTATCTATTCTTGAGTTTACTTTTATTTTGGTTATTTTAGAATCATAAAAATATTGATAAGAATCCTCATCAATATTTATTTTATCCAGCAATATTTGTATTTTTTCATCCATACTTCTCCCCCTGCTTTCTATTAAAGAATTTCTACCTCTTTTTTTATTCCTACTTTTGGTTTTTTTATTATGTATCGTTGATTTCTAATACAAAATTCAATAAATTCTTCTATATCCATCTTTTTTAATTCTGGCTCATATATATATTCTTCTACTTCAAATACAATTTTATCTCTCATCATATATGAGAAAAATTCTTCTTTTGATACTCC
>OCTX012230016.1_pt1 | contig 10221 bp, 5 predicted proteins | sample 1539691 | NCBI WGS metagenome assembly OCTX01 (sample SAMN02144231, study PRJEB22623) | gut metagenome | biome: sheep rumen | host: Ovis aries | place: New Zealand | reverse complement strand
ATTACCGCAGGAGATGAGACCTTAGAGGTGGATTTGAATGCGGAGGAGATTCATCCTTATTACATCTATGACGGGGACGGACATCTCTATATCTATCTGGTAACCGATGGAAAAACAACAAACAATGTGATTGCCGTATGTGAATATAACGGTAAGAACTTACGGTATGTGGATACTTTTCAGGGAACCTTGGCAGAGATGGGGATAGGAAAGACCACAGAGAATCTTAAGGATTTACCGGAAGATGTTGGAATTACCACGAAGTGTTGGTATGCATTTACCAACCCGGGAAGCTTCTATCTGCAGCAACGCATCAATCCGTTGTCTACCGCAGACGGAAGAATGGAATATACCATTGGCAACGATGGCATGCCAAAAGCAGTGTCACAGCAGTATGCAGTGGTAGTTCCATTTACCTTGACTTCCCTTGTGGACTTAGAGGCGGAATTGGTAGAAGACGGTAGTACCATGACGCTTCCTGCGGGAAGTACCATTGAGATTACCGCCTCCGATGCGGCAACCTATGTGGAAGGAACCATTGAGGATGGAAGGACGGTACGGATTGCCTGTGACCTAAGCTGGCCACAGACCGTAGAAGAGCAGAATGCGGAAGATGTCTTTGAAGGCATCTATTACGACGAATAAGACAGAAAAATAGCCCATGTGCATATCAATTTGCACATGGGCTTCTTATTATTTCGTTGTTTTTAATGCGGTTGCAATGTTGATTGCGTGATCGGAACAACGCTCTAAGTCGGTAGACATATCGGTGAAGATGACACCGGCTGCCGGGTCGCATTTGCCCTTCATGAGACGGTTGATGTGCTTCTCATTCATCTGGCGCTGCAACTCATCTACTGCTTCCTCTAAGGCTTCACATTCCGGTAACTTATCGAAGTTCTCGGTGGAGAAGATTTCGATACTTACATCGATGGTCTTGATTGCGGCTTCCGCTAAGTGCTGTAACTCCTTGCGGGCCGGCTTACTGAAGTCTTCCTTGGCAGTGGTGATTTTCTGCTTGTACTCGATGATGTTCTCTGCATGGTCACTGATTCGCTCGAAGTTGGAACAAATCAGGGTCAGCTTCGTTGCACGGAAGATATCGGATTCGGAGATATCCTGGTTACGAAGCTCAATCAGACGATCACTAATCTCATTGGTGAGATAATCTACAATGCTTTCCGTATCTTCTACCTGGCTCATCAGCTCATCGGTAGGAGAGAAGAAGCACTCTACCGCAGTCTCTAAGTTGTCACGTGCCATCTGGCCGAGACGGGTAATCTCTAACATCGCCTGGCGGATAACAACGGAAGGAAGGGTGTTCTTCGGGCTAACCATATACTGGAGCTTCTTGCCTTCGAGCATACGGGTCTCTTCCGGTAAGATCGGAATCAGCTTCTCGGTTAATCTTGCAATCTGTGCGGAGAACGGAAGCATTACCAATACTGCAAAAATCGCGAACAAGGTATGGGTATTCGCGATCTGACGTCCGATATCATTCGGAGACAAGCTCTGAATCAAATCCAGAATACCCGGGAACAACGCCAACAGGAAGCATAGGATTCCGGCACGGAACAGGTTGAAGGTTAAGTTCAACAGTGCGGTACGCTTACCGTTGCGGTTGGTGGTCAGGCTGGCCAGAATATTCGGAAATACGGAACCGATGGCAGCACCGATGATTAAGTATACTGCGGTATGGTATTCCAGCAATCCCTGAATGGCGAATGCCTGGAAAATAACGGTGGATGAAGAGGAACTCTGTAACAATGCGGTAAATGCCAGACCGAACAGGACTGCCAGTGCCGGATTGGATAATCTGGACAGGAAGTTGATGAACGGCTGGGACTGTGCCAATGGGCGAATCGCATCCTTAATCAAGCTGATACCAACGAATAACATGCCGAATCCTAAGATGATGGAACCGATATGCTTCACATAAGGCTTCTTAATAAACAGATACATGATGCATCCGATAAACAGAAGAATCGGTGCAAAGCTGGCCAAATCAAAAGCGGTGATCTGTGCCGTAATGGTGGTTCCGATGTTAGCACCCATGATAACAAGAATTGCCTGGGCCAAGGTCATAAGACCGGAGTTAACGAAACCGATCACCATCATATCCGTTGCGGATGAGGACTGGACCAATACGGTGACACCGATACCTAAGAAGACACCGATGAGCTTGTTGGAAGTTACGTGCTCTAAGATGACACGAATCTTATCACCGGCTGCGTTCTGCAAACCGGAGGACATGATGGTCATTCCGTAGAGGAATAAGCCAACTCCGCCAAGCATTGAAAAGAATTCTAGTATAGACATGATTTATCTCTCCATTCCTATATATGTCTGCTTCATCATTCGATATAAAATCGCATACACATTTACTTTAAATGATGTAAACTTCTTTGTAAAGTAGAGGATTGTTTAGTATAATTTTCCTATATTAAGATTATGGGGGATTCTATGGAAAAGATTAGAAAAGTCCTACTTACAATCGGGGAATGGTTTTTCTTCAGTTCCGTCATGTTTTTCCTATTTTACATGGTGGCCTGTCTGTCCAGACTATTCTTATACCCCGGGGAGATTCCACCGGCCGTCCCGTTAGAAGGGGAATTTGTGGTGGAGTCTGCGGAGGGCAACCAGGCGGTTGTAACCCTGCCGGCCAACTTCAATGTGCCGGATACCGAGAGCCTGACCGCCATTACCATCCTGCCGGAGCGAATTCCGGAGGGTGCCTATCTGGGATATTATTGTTCTTTCCAAGCAGCACAATTGTATATCGATGGGGAGCTTCGGGATGCCTCCGATGACAATGAGAGTTACTATGTGACGGATATTCCGGCCAACCATCTGGAATTCGTACGGTTGCATGAGACGGATTCCGGCAAGGAATTGCGCTTAATCTATACCAGTCCCCTTCGCGGCTATAAGGGGGTTGTGGGACGTATGGCCATCGGAGAGAAGATATCCATCGCCCGTGATATGTTTATTCATCGCTTACCGGTAGTAATTCTTGGCATGGGCGTGTTGTTCTTCGGTCTGGTGCTTCTTGGCGTGGGCTTAAGTCGAGAAGCCCATGTGCATATCAACCGCAGTTATAAGCTGTTGGGATATGCCGGAATGTTTATGGGTGGCTGGTTCATCCTGCAATCCTGCATCTGCCAGGTGTTCTTTACGGATGTGGCCTGGATGCACTGGATGGAGCTGATTTGCTTAAGCATGCTGCCGTTACCGCTTCTGTATTACATGGACGAGTGCTCCCATGGCCTGTACTGGCAGATGATTCAGCCGGTGTGTTTGACCAGCTTGTCCTTCACGATTATTGAGCTACTTTTGACCCTGGGTGGATACGATGCCATGCGTTTTATCCTGTTGATTCACCTGTTCCTGGTGTTGGCAGCGTTCTTCGCTGTTTGGATTTTGGTGGATATCTATCGGGCCCGCCGGGATTTGTTCCGGAATCTGTATTGGGTGGTTGCCGGATTTGTGGGATTCTTCATTAGTATTTTGGTGGAAGTGGCACAGTTCTACTTCTTCCCGGAATCGGAAGAAGGAATCGTGCTGGCCATCGGTGCCATCATCTTTTTTGCCTGCAACTATATCTGGCTGCAGAACCAGCGTGTGTTCTACATGTCCCAGGAACAATCGGAAAAAATGAAGGCACGAACCAAGAATCTTTTCCTGGCGAATATGTCCCATGAGATTCGAACCCCGGTCAATACCATCCTAATTGCCAACGCCATGATTGGCCGTACCAGTGACGATCCGCGGATCCGGGAATTGGCTTCGGAAGCCACGGTGGAGAGCAAGAAGCTTCTTAGCTTAATCAACGATATCCTGGATTATTCCAAGATTTCTTCCAAGCATATGGTGATTGAGCATTCCAACTATGACATGGTCTGGTTCCTTCGGGATGTGTACCGTTTGGGAGAGAAGTACCACGAAGATGCGAAGCAGGTTGGAATGCAGTTCCACTGTAATCCCAATCTGCCAAGTTATCTAAACGGTGACGAAGCCAAGATTCGACGGGTATTGGAGAACGTGTTGGAGAATACCTTCGCCAACGTGGATCACGGCACGGTTACCATTCGTGTGGACTATCGTCCGTTGACGGATGAGAAGGTCTTACTGCTGATTGCGGTAGAAGATGACGCCGGTGGTATTCCGTTGGAAAAACAACAGGAAATCATGGATATCTTCAACAACCGTGCGCCGATGCAGGAGGATGAGATCAATGCCAATCTGGTGGATGAACTTCTTCGCATGATGGACGGTGAGATGGAGCTTCTGTCGGATGAAGGTGTGGGAACGACGCTGACTCTTCGCATCCCCCAGACCCTGGTGGATGAGACACCAATCGGCGAGAAGAATGCAAGAGCGGTAGAGCATGCCATTCTGTTATCTTCCAACAATACGTACCACATTCTGTTGGTGGATGATGAGGAGATGAACCATCGGGTCTTCAAGGAGATGCTCCGTGGTGAGAACGTGGATATTACCGAAGTCTACAGCGGCGAGGAAGCGGTGGAAGCCGTGAAGAAGGATACCTTTGATATTATTTTTATGGACCATCAGATGCCGGGCATGAACGGCGAGGAGACCAGAGCCAAGTTCGAAGAGCTCTGGCAGAATGACAGCCCGGTTCCTCCATGCATTATGATGACGGCGGCCGATATGGATGCCGGTGAATTGAAAAAGAGTGGGTTCGACGGATATCTGGCAAAGCCAATGGAGCGTCAGAGTCTGTTACTGATTTTGAAGAAATTTGAGGAAGGGGGTCGTGGATAGTGAAGTGCTTGTTCAACAGAAAGAATACCAAGAAACGTTCCAAGTCCAGCCATGACCGTCTTCCGGAAAGTGTGGTACGGGAGACCATTCTTCGGGTATACGATTTGTTGGTGGGCATTGTGGTGTTATTAAGCTTGTCTGCAATTATTCTTCCGCACAGTAATCATTCCATTTGGGGTGATTTGGAAATTCGTGCAGATGAGATTTTTTCCAAAGGAACCCTGGCCATCTTCGGCGTGCTGTTCTTCTTAATTGTACTTATGCAGCGGGTTACCATCTACGCCCGTCGCCAGCAGGTGAAGTATCTGGATGCCCGCAGACAGAATGAGAATACCAATGAGTTCCTGTCCACCATGTCCTACAATATTCGAACTCCGGTGAACAGTATCTTGGGTCTAAATACCATTATCGGCCGACACAACAAGAATCCGGAAGTGGAGAACTATGTGACCCAGATTCAGCGTGCCGGAGAGAACCTCTTGGCCAGCATGGATGAGATTCTGGATTTTTCCAAGATTGAGCAGGACTCCATCGAAATCGAGGAGAGCGTGTATGATACCTCCTTACTTCTGATGGATTGTTATTACCTGATGAAGGATGCGGCAGCCAAGAAACAGATTGAACTGTTGATTGAGAACGACCCCCAGTTGCCACGTGCCCTGGTGGGAGATGAAGTGCGGATTCGCCAGATTATCGTCAATATCCTCTCCAATGCAATCAAGTACACCACGGAAGGTTATGTGCACATGACCGTGAACTTCGACCGTCTCGGAAGCGACGAATTGCACCTAAACATCCAGGTGGAGGATACGGGTATCGGTATTGCACCGGAGAATTTGCCTCACGTATTCGACGCCTATGCCCGTATGGATATCTACAAGATTCGTAACGTGGAAGGTACGGGACTTGGTATGGCCATTACCAAGCGCTTAGTAGAGCATATGGGTGGCCGCATTATGGTAAGCAGTGAGTTGGGAGTAGGCACAGTATTCCGTGTACGTATTCCTCAGAAGATTACGGACCATCGTCCGACAGGACCCTTTGATTTCAGCCGGGACATTCGTCCGTTCAAGAAGAATGACTGGTTCTTCGCACCGGGGGTTAGCGCCCTGGTGGTAGATGATGTGGAAATGAACCGCAAAATCTTAGCAGGCATGATTGAACCTTCCGGTATTCGTGTGGATGTGGCAGATTCCGGTGAAGCATGTCTTGCTCTTACGAAGGAAGAGAAGTATGACATCATCCTCTTAGATGACCGGATGCCGGGCATGAGCGGTGTGACCTGCTTCCAGAAGATTCGCAAGCAACCCGGAGGCAAGAATGCCAAAACCCCGGTGATGATGGTCACAGCCAATACGGTTCGTGGTGCTGCAGAACACTACTGTGGTATGGGATTCGCCTATTATCTACCGAAGCCAATCCGTGAAGAGGACTTGATTTTCTCCATGGGTCAGTTGCTTCGTGGAAAATATTTAGAAAACTAATGCAATTTAGAGCTAATTGCAAGTAAAAATGGTGGAAAAATAGTGAATAGAAAGCTAAAATAGAAGTAGGATTGTATCTACTGTTGCCGGGGAAAGCAGAGCGGATAATAAAGCTGATTTCGATCAGATAAGAAGGTTGGAGTAGAGAGCGTATGGCAGAAATAGGCATTCAATATTGTGGATTAGCTTTAATCATTCTATTAATGTATTTTAGTTATCGTAGGAGGAACCTAGGTTTACACAGTGATCGTACCTACCACTTTGCTTTGGTTTCGGCAAATATTTGCCTCCTAAGTGATGTTTTATCCATTCAGGCATTGGCACATATGGATCTGTGGCCGATGCTGATTACGAAGTTCGTATGTAAACTGTATATTAACATGCTGGTATTCGTTGCATTCTTTGGGTTTTCCTATATTGCCAGCGATTTGTTGCACCGTAAGACGCGAAGAAATGCCGGGATGATCAGCGGCTTGATTATGGTTGTCGCTACCCTGGTGATTTGGATTTCACCAATTTATATCCATACGGAGAACGGTGATTTATACACCTACGGTCCTTCCGTGACAGCAACCTATATCTTCGCGGTATTCTTCGTTATTGCAACGATTGTTTTTGCCATTGCAACCGCTAAGTATGTGAATTCCAGACGTACGGTTTCCACCTTGGCCTGGATGATTATCTGGCTGGCCGCAGCCGGCATTCAGTATTTCAACAACAGTCTTCCGATGGTTGGATTTGCAACAGCTCTGGGACTGACCATTCTCTTCGCGGATTTGGAGAATCCGGAGACGAATCTGGACCGGGAGACCGGTACCTTTACCGCCCATGCGCTGATGGCATTTATGAACCAGCAGTTCGAAGAGGAACGCCCCTTTGCCGGTGTGAATATTGTGTTGAATCCGGAGGAACAGATTTTTGACCGGAGACAGATGCGAACCATTTTGATTACCATTGCAAGACGCTTGGAGACCATTCCGGGTTCCATTCTGTTTCGTAATGTAGCAAGTGAGTACGCGCTGGTGTTCAAGGATAAGAATACATTGGAAGCCCAGTTCCCGAATATTCGCTCTTTGATGGAGCAACCCATTGAGACCGATGACGGAGAGGTGGAGTTGCGGCCTTATTACATTATTTTTCCGGATAGTACTCTAGCAGCCGGCGCAGAGGAAGTCTTTGCTTTCCATAGCTTCTTCATGCAGCATGATCCGGAGCTGGATTACCGTATTATCGATGCGGAGGAAGTGAAGCGTATTCGGGAAGGCTTACGGATTAAGGCTGAGATTTCCGAGGCACTTCGGGAAGATCGTGTGGAAGTGTTCTATCATCCGATTTTTTCCGTGGATCAGCAGCGGTTTACTTCGGCAGAGGCCTTAGCCCGTATTCGCAATCGGGACGGCAGTCTGATGATGCCGGGCGTCTTCATTCCGGTGGCAGAGACCTCGGATCAGATTCTTCATATCGGACAGCGGGTGTTTGCCAAGGTGTGTGAATTCCTTGCGAACCACGATATGGAGAAGATTGGGATTGAGTATGTGGAGGTGAATCTCTCCGTACAGCAGTGTCAGCGGAAGACCTTAGCGGAAGAGTACATTGCGATTATGGAACAGTACCACGTGGATCCATCCTATATTAATTTGGAGATTACAGAGTCCGGTTCCGTGCGAAATCGTAAGACGCTAATCGCCAACATGAAGGCGCTGATTGAGTACGGCGTACGATTCTCCTTAGATGACTTCGGTACGGGAGAATCCAACTTGGACTACATTATGAATATGCCGGTGCATATCGTGAAGTTCGACCGAACGTTTACTCAGGCGTATTTTTCCAGTGAACGAACCAAGTACGTGATTGATACGATCATCGAGATGATTCGGGGACTGGATATGGAAATTGTCAGTGAGGGTGTGGAGACCCAGGAACAGTATCATACCATGATGGAAAAAGAGATTGATTACATCCAGGGTTATTATTTTGCCAAGCCAATGCCGGCAGATGAATTCCTGTTTTTCGTACAGTCACATTAATCAAGGGACCGGCAGTGTATTCTGTCGGTCTTTTTTTATAAAAAGTTTATAAAAATTTAAGAGACAGAAGGACTTGGATTCAGTATAATAAAATAAGTTGTACAAAATCGATATGGGGAGAAAGACAGACTATGTATGGAGCAATTTTCGGCGATATCGTAGGTAGTTCCTACGAATTTCGCGAGACTGAGAAGACCAAGCTGTTTCGCTTGTTTACGGAGGAGTCCAGATTCACGGATGACACTGTGACGTCTTTGGCTGTGGCGAAGGCCTTGATTGAGGCCGGCCCGCGTGGAGATGAGAAGACGGTGAAGGAGCGACTGGTGGATAACCTGGTGAACTTCGGACGTTCTTTTCCGGATGCGGGATATGGCAAGATGTTCAAGGATTGGTTTATGGGCGAGAATCATGAACCTTACGGAAGCTTCGGCAACGGTTCAGCCATGCGTGTAAGTGCAGCCGGCTGGTTGTTTGATTCGGTAGAGCGTACCAGAGAAGTGGCACGTTGGACAGCCGAGGTGACCCACAATGATCCGGAGGCCGTGAAGGGTGCGGAAGCTGTTGCAACCGTGATTTTCTTAGCCAGAAATGACTGGAACAATGCCACCATTCAACATTACATTCAGCGGGAGTTCGGTTATGAGCTGACCCGTTCCATCGAGGATTTACGCAAGGATTACGAAGGGGATGCAACCTGTGCCAATACGGTACCGCAGGCCATTCGTGCATTCCTAGAGGCGGAAGACTTCGAGGATGCCATTCGTGGCGCGGTATCTCTTGGCGGTGATACCGATACCTTGGCTTGCATGGCCGGTTCCATGGCAGAAGCCAAGTTCGAGATTCCGGAAGAGTTCAAGGAAGAGGTGCGGGACCGCATCACGCCGAATATGGGCAAGCTGCTTCTGGACTATGAGAACATTGTGAAGAAGCTGGAGGAGCGCAGAGATGTGGTACTGCAGATTCATAACTTTTCCGCAGAGCATTCCAAAGAGTTGTTGATGCCGGTATTGAATGCTCTGGATATTCGAATGAAGGCCGGATGCCTGTTCTTCATGCCGGTGGAACTACCGGAGGAAGAGACGGCAAAATTACAGGAGAAGTTCCCGAAGGGAAGTGTGATTCCACTTGCCAGAGATCTTCATCCGCAGCGTCGTTCCATCGCAACCAATGACGGGAAGCGTTGGCTGGCTGCGTTTACATCCGTATCTGAGGGGAATAAGAGAGATGCGGAGACCTATTACGTTGGGGAGCCAATTGGTTTTACCTTGCAGGCCTGCATGCAGATTGCAGACTGCGCGGGAGTAGTAATTAATGCCTGGGGAGAGAGATTCTTCTTTACTAGAGAGATGATTGAGATTTTTTTAAGTAAGAAAGAACCCGAGGTCCAAGATGATCAAGCAGAGCGTTAAGAAACCTTATACCATTCTGGTGGGAGTCATTATCATATTGATGCTGGCTGCCGTTAGTTTGTCTAAAATGACCACAGATCTGTTGCCGTCCATTTCGACACCGTATCTGATGGTGATCACCACCTATCCGGGCGCATCCCCGGAGAAGGTGGAGCTGGAAGTCGTGGAGCCGCTGGAAGGCGTGCTCTCCACGGTCACCGGTGTCAAGAATGTCACGTCCAACAGTGCCGAGAATTACGGCATGATTACCCTGGAATTTGAAGCAGAGACCAATATGGATTCCGCCTTGGTCAAGGTCAATACGGCCTTGGATACGGTGAAGGATTCCCTGCCGGAGCGCTGCAGCAGCCCAAGCATTATGGAGATTAGCCTGGATATGTTGGCGACCATGTATGTGGCGGTGTATGACGACAATAAGGATATCTATGAGTTGACGGATTTCGCCAACGACAATGTGATTCCATACTTCGAGCGTCAGAACGGCGTTGCCAGTGTTTCTACGGTTGGTCTGGT
>OCTX012190634.1_pt1 | contig 10223 bp, 12 predicted proteins | sample 1539691 | NCBI WGS metagenome assembly OCTX01 (sample SAMN02144231, study PRJEB22623) | gut metagenome | biome: sheep rumen | host: Ovis aries | place: New Zealand | reverse complement strand
TGGACGGAATCCAGGAACCTGTGCTTTCTTACGATAATTTTTCAGCTGCTTCTCTACTGCATCCTGATAATCTGCCTTCTCAACGGTCATAGTCAACAGACCATTGATTTTGTCGGCGCACTCAAACGAAATTTTCATCTTTTTATGTACTTATTTATAATATATATTCAAATATTGGGGTGCAAAAGTACAAAAAAACGGCGTAATCAACGCCGATTTTTCATTTTTTAACTTTTAGCCGATTGTTCTTTGGCACTGCGTTCCATCTCTATCTGCTGAAAATTCTTTTTCCTCAGCTCGAACGATTCTGTTAGGTATTTTTCACGCACAACCTGATTAGCTGCCAACTCTTCTGGCGTTCCTTGGAACAGGATTCTTCCCTCGAACAGAAGATAAGCACGGTCGGTGATAGCCAATGTCTCATCCACATTATGGTCGGTAATCAGAATACCGATGTTCAGATATTTCAGCTTATACACAATCTGTTGGATATCCTCTACAGCGATAGGATCGACACCTGCGAAAGGCTCATCAAGCATAATAAATTTCGGCTCGATGGCCAGACAACGTGCAATCTCGGTACGTCGGCGCTCACCTCCCGACAGACGGTCGCCCAAATTCTTACGAACCTTTTCCAGACGGAATTCCCTGATGAGTTCTTCCAGTTTATTCAACTGGTAATCGCGCGGTTTACCTGTCATTTCCAATACCGAGAGGATATTATCCTCAACCGTCATTTTTCGGAACACGCTAGCCTCCTGAGCCAGATAGCCGATACCGGCACGAGCACGTTTGTAAACAGGGAATTTGGTAACATCCTCCTCACCCAGATAGATATGACCACCATTAGGCACAATCAATCCCGTAGTCATATAGAACGAGGTTGTTTTTCCGGCACCGTTAGGTCCCAGCAGTCCCACAATCTCACCCTGCTTCACATTGAAGCTCACATCATTAACCACCGTTCGCTTACCATAGCGTTTCACGAGGCCTTCTGTTCGTAATACTATACGCTCTTCTTCCATAATCGGCTGCAAAGTTAGTTATTTTTTGGCACGAATAACGCGAATTTCACGAAAAATAATCTCAAATAGAAATAATTCGTGTTAATTCGCGCAATTCGTGCCTTATTTTTCGTACCTTTGCACCCAAATAAAATAGTTCGTGGGCAATGTTATTACATAAATGGCTGACCACCTTTGGTCGATATCTAATGCTGATGGGGCGTGTTTTCTCACGCCCTGAGCGAATGAGAATGTTTCTGAAGCAATACATTACCGAGATGACACAGTTGGGCATCAACTCTATCGGTATCGTACTCATCATCTCGTTTTTCATCGGAGCCGTCATCTGCATCCAGATGAAGTTAAACATCCAGAGTCCTTGGATGCCACGTTGGGTAGCAGGCTACACCACACGTGAGATTCTACTGTTGGAGTTTTCAAGTTCTATCATGTGCTTAATTCTGGCAGGTAAAGTCGGTTCAAACATCGCTTCAGAGTTGGGCACTATGCGTGTTACCCAGCAGATAGACGCCCTTGAAATTATGGGCATCAACTCTGCCTGCTACCTCATCCTACCCAAGATCATCGGTCTGCTCACCATCATGCCCTTTCTGGTCATTTTCTCATCGGCCACGGGCATTATAGGCGCTTACGGTACGGCCTATTTAGGACATATCATCGCACCCGACGACCTGACGGCCGGCTTACAACATGCATTCATCCCTTGGTTTGTATGGATGAGTATCATTAAAAGTCAGTTTTTCGCCTTCATCATCTCCAGTGTTCCCGCTTTCTGCGGCTACACAGTCGAAGGCGGCAGCGTAAACGTAGGAAAAGCATCAACCGATGCTGTTGTCACCTCGAGCGTTCTTATTCTTTTTTCAGATGTTTTCTTAACCCAGCTACTGTCATGATCGAAGTCAAGCACCTATATAAGAGTTTCGAGGACAAAGATGTCCTGAAAGACATCAATACCGTATTCGAAGACGGCAAGACAAATCTCATCATTGGCCAGAGTGGTTCCGGCAAGACGGTATTGATGAAAAATCTTGTCGGACTTCTCGAACCGACCAGTGGCGAGATTCTGTACGACGGTCGTAATTTTGTAAGCATGAGCAAACGCGAAAAGGTAATGATGCGCCGCGAGATGGGCATGATATTCCAAAGCGCCGCTCTCTTCGATTCGATGACCGTACTCGAGAACGTCATGTTTCCACTCGACATGTTTTCGTCGATGACTCTGCGCGAGCGCATGCGTCGAGCCCAAGAATGCCTGGACCGTGTAAATCTCACGGGAGCCGACGAAAAATTCCCCGGCGAGATATCAGGCGGCATGCAGAAACGTGTAGCTATCGCCCGCGCCATCGCCCTCAACCCCAAGTATCTGTTTTGCGATGAGCCCAACTCGGGTCTCGACCCCAAAACCTCACTTGTCATCGACGAATTATTGCACTCCATCACCCAGGAGTATAATATGACCACCATCATCAACACTCACGACATGAATTCGGTGATGGGCATAGGCGAAAATATCATTTTTATTTACGAGGGGAGCAAGGAATGGCAAGGTATAAGCAGTCAGGTAATGGGTGCCGACAATCCCCGTCTCACCGACTTCATCTTTGCCAGTGATTTACTCAAGAACATGCGAAGGATCGTTATCGACAACGGCCTCTCATTGTAGATATTCCAAGAAAAACCTTATTAATAAATAAATTTTTCTTAAAAGGTTTGTTCGAATCAGATTTTTTACTTACTTTTGCACCATTAATTCGAATTATAACATCCAATTTTAGCATTTTTACATGAAAAAAGAAATTAAGATTAAGAATCAGGTTGGCGAATTAGAGAAAGTAAACGCTTTCATCGAAGAGATTGGAGAGGAACTTCAGCTCGACATGGAGCTGCTGATGAACCTGAACCTGGTAATGGAAGAAATGGTATCTAACGTTATCTTCTACGCTTATCCAGAAGGGAAAACTGCCGACATTGAACTGACTGCTGAGTGCGCTGGCCACACTCTTACATTTGTACTTAGTGACAAAGGCCGCGAGTTTGATCCTACCATGAAGGAGGACATCGACACCACTACTGATCCAGCCGACCGCGAGCTGGGTGGTTTGGGCATCTACATTGTTAAGAACATTATGAACGAAGTTACTTATCAACGTCTGGAGGGCAAGAACCTGCTCACCATGAAAAAAGATTTAGCTGATTAATTACAAAACAATTAGATAACACATATTATGACACAGATTATCAAAGAAGGTGGAAAAACCATTATTAAAACAGGTTCAAGAATCGACACTATGAACGCCAACCAGTTCGAGCAGGATATCCAGCCCGCCCTAAAAGAGGGAGGTGTTGACCTCGAAATGGACTGCACAGAACTCACCTATATGGCCAGTTCTGGTTTGCGTATCATCCAGAAGACCATGCGCACCGTTACTCAGCTGAAGGGTCAGTTCAAGATCACCAACGTGTCACCCGAAATCTACAAGATTCTGGCTATGACCGGATTCACCAAGTTTATGAAGGTAGAACAGAAAAAAGCATAGCATATGATCTGGCTGGTTGTCTCACTTGTTATTATACTCCTCATCGTCTGCGTTGTTTTGCAGATGAAAATCAAGCACAGTCGTGAGCAGGAGGCCGAGGGCAAGCAGTTGCTCGAGGACTACCAGAAGCGTGTCAACGAGATGGAGAAATTGCTCAAGGACTACCGTTCCCTCGAGCAGAACTTCGACAACGTTGGTCAGGGTTATGAAGAAGCCCTGATGGCTTTCGATAAGATGGAAGAGGAGAAGCAGAAAGTATTGAAGGTAAAAGAAGCCATCGAGAAGCAGTCTAACGAGTTGATGGCTGCTAAGCAGAAACTTGAGGAGACCATGCTCAAGAAGAAGAACATGATTGAGCAATATGCCGAGGGTATCAAACAGAAGTTAGACTACACCCATCCTAATGCTGGCAACATCGCTCTGACAGCCAATCAGATACTCAATGTTATCGACATCGAGATGGAGCAGCCCATACAGTGCGAGGATAACGTGATGGCTCAGGATATCGCCGCAATGGCCATCCAGGAGTCAGGCATCCAGACCTACCAGAAGGCCGAGTTCAAGTGCCAGATGGTAGAGGAAGCCCAAGCCACCATGGTATTCACCAACAGCAAGCACGCTGTGCGCGCATTGGTAGCACTACTCGACAATGCCATGAAGTTCACCGCCCAAGGCGAGATTTTGCTGCTCATCAACGTAACAGATTCAAATCTGGAGTTCTGCGTTGAAGATACTGGCACAGGCGTCCTTTCCGACTACGCCGAGAAGATTTTCGAGCCATACGTTAAGCTCAACGATTTCTTCGAGGGTTATGGCATCGGTCTAACTGTAGCACGTAGCATCGCCCGCCGTCTTGGTGGCGATATACGCCTCGACACCGATTTCCATGGCGGTTCACGCTTTGTATTCTCACTGCCCATCTAACAGATAAGAATATCATTACAACATGGGAGCTAACGAATCATCCGTTAGCTCCCATATTTTTTATCGCCTTTTAAAGGTTATTTCCTGATAACCCCCTTGTTGCACCTGTTTGCGCAGCAGCATCAGCCGTTGGGTTAGCGTAACCACCTCACAAGCGGTTCGACCGTCGATATTCAACCGTCGCCCATCAAAAGTGTAGCCAGCAGTGGTACAGACTGCAGCATTTACCTGCTGGTACTCGGTGATGGTGTGGGCTGTTATTACCCAATAGCCACCTGCAGGACCTGGCAGACCGTAACCTTCGTTATCAGCATAGAACTGCTCGCTGATGGCATCCCACGTTCCAATCAAATCTGCATCATTTTCATGGTTACCATCATAATCCACACTACATGCCACCATGCCGAAAGCGAATAATACGACCATCGTAGTGGCCTTCAAATACATCAAGCGTTTTGTCATAGGTCAAATTGTTTTTAGGTTCTCTGTAGTATCTTCCTGCCGCAAATATAAACAATAATTATCAAACCTGCAAGCTTTTGGCGATATTTTTTCAGTGACGCAAGAGCACACAAAAAACACTTGGCTCAACGGATTCGTTGAACCAAGTAATTTACTATTCGAATCGGGCGATTACATCTATCAGCCCGAATATAGGGTTACACCCTTAGAAGTTCCACTTAACTGCGAGAGTTGGGTTAATAAAGAACTTTTTATCGTTATAGGTGTTATAAACAAAGTTGTTGCTAGCCTCAACCTCGGTACCTATACTGAAATGCTCGGTGGCATTGTACCACAACTGTGGCTCGGTGAGCAGAACCAACTGACCATGACCATTAGCCTTTTCGCCTCGCCAGAAATCAATAAAACCAGAGAAACGGCATTTGTTGTCGGCAAAGTTCAAGCCCCACACACCAGTAAGCTGGACTGAGTTATAGGCGTGGGTATTCTCGTAGCTCTTAAAGTAGCGTTTGTACATCAACTGTACCGAGTAGGTCTTTGAGAAATCGGCATTATGACCATTCCATGCAGCACCAATCAGTCCTGCCTGCTGGAACGAACCGAAACGATTCAGTCCGCCATCATACTCCACATGGGCAGCAAAGCCCTTCTTACCTATATTAAACTCACGAGAGATTTCACCATAAGCACCCTCGGTGAACTTACGACTAAAATCGATATCCACAAAGTAGAACCACGAACCCCACTGGTCGGCCTTAAACTGCTCGAGCGTCATGGTAACCTTCTGACGACCAGCTTCCTCATCAGAGTAGAAATTACGACCAAAATCATAATGCAACTGCACATTCTGTGCACAAACGCTCATTGCTGCTACAGCCATCAACGCTAAACAAAAAATCTTTTTCATATTATAACATATATATATAAGTTATCAAACCACACATACTTATCTGTGTTTTATGCACTCAATCATCAGCCGAGCCGCATTCTGGGGTGCTTTCGCGTCGCCCAAAGCGCGTTTCACCTCTTGATAGCCTTCGAGCATACGATCGCGCTCTGTTCCAGAGAGGATTTTCGCAAGCTCATTACGAATACGACCTACCGAAAAATCTTCGAGCAATTCCTTCACTACTTCACGACCAGCCACAAGGTTTACAAGCGAAACATATTTTACTTTTAGCAAATGGTGGCGCAAGAATCCCAAAACACCAGGCATGGGGATTTTATAACACACCACTTGCGGCACACCAAACAAGCAGGTTTCGAGTGTTGCGGTACCGCTGGTTACCAAAGCTGCATGGGACTTTGCAAGCAAAGCATAGGTCTGTCCAAACACTATTTCCGACTGTGAAGACCGCATAAATTGCTGATAGTACGAAGGTTCAATACCGGGAGCACCAGCCACCACAATTTGGTAATCATTTTCATAAGATTTCGCAGCCTCCAGCATGGCAGGTAAGTTATCCTTTATCTCCTGTTTTCTCGACCCAGCCAACAAGGCGATGACAGGCTTTCCGTCCAAGCTTCCCAAGGCAGGACTTGGAGCAGCCAGAAACTCTTTCACCTCTGCAGCTGTTGGATTACCAACATAATGGATAGGATAGTGATGCTTCTTCTCAAAGAATTCCACCTCGAAAGGCAGAATCGAGAAGAGCTGATCGACATCGCGTTTGATATTTTTGATACGGTACTCTTTCCACGCCCATATCTTGGGAGATATATAATAATATACCGGAATATTTGTATGACTTTTTACAAACTCTGCGATCTTCAAATTAAAGCCAGGATAATCCACCAGAATCAAACAGTCGGGATGCCAATCCACCACATCCTGCTTACACATCCTCATATTGCGGAGTATGGTTCGCAGGTGCAGCAGCACAGGAATAAAGCCCATATAGGCCAATTCCTTATAATGGCGAACACGGGTGCCACCAACGGCTGCCATCAGGTCGCCACCAAAGAAACGAAAATCAGCCTCATCGTCAATATCTTTCAATGCCCGCATCAGATGTGAAGCATGCAAATCGCCCGAGGCCTCGCCAACTATCAGATAGTACTTCATAGGTTCCAGCCTTTTATGAGATCCATGGCCTGATAGGCCGTCACATCTATCTGGGTTGGCGTAATGGCAATAAAGCCATGGTGCAGCGCCCAGTTATCGGTATCCTCGGCATCAGGTTCGTCATTACGGTAGTGACCTATCATCCACCAGTAGTCGTAGCCACGTGAATGATGATGCATCTCGGTTTCGTTATACCACGTACCAAATGCCATACGACACACCTTTACCCCCTGATATTTCTCGACCAGAGGAAAGTTCACATTCAAACACACGCCTTTGGGCAGACCCTCACAGAGCACCTTTTTGGTAATTTCACGAACATAAGGTCGCAAGGGTTCAAAATCGGCGTCAGGATGCTGATTGCAAAGCGAGAAAGCCACCGAAGGGATATACTTCAGACAGCCCTCGATGGTTACCCCCATCGTTCCACTATAGTGAGTATTTACCGATGCATTATCGCCATGATTAATACCACCAATCACCATATCGGGTTGGCGGTTACAGATATTTGCCAGAGCCATCTTTACGCAATCAACGGGGGTACCATTACAACTCCACACCTCTACCCCCTGCTCTTTTCGCTGCAGATTCAGGCGCAAGGGGATACCAGCCGAGAAGGCACACGAGTAGCCGCTACGGGCATCGTCGGGTGCACAAACAATGATATCAGCCATATCCCTCAGCATGTCTATCAGAGAATTAATGCCTTTTGCCTGATAGCCATCATCGTTCGAAATGAGCAATAAAGGTCGTTTAATTTCCATAAAATAATAATAATTTGGCTGCAAAGTTACAAAAATCTCTTAATTCATAATGATTAATTCTCAATTTTTTAGTAACTTTGTGGCCAAATTTCTTATTTTTATCAAGATTAAGTAAAAATCAAATGGGAAAGATTATTGCTTTAGCAAACCAAAAAGGCGGTGTAGGCAAAACCACCACTACCATTAACTTGGCTGCATCGCTGGCCACGTTGGAGAAAACGATATTGGTTGTCGATGCCGACCCTCAGGCCAACGCATCGAGTGGATTAGGTGTGGACATCAAGGATGTGGAATGCTCGTTATACGAGTGCATCATCAACAAAACCGATGTACGTGATGCCATCTACACCACCGATATCGACGGATTGGATATCATCCCCAGCCATATCGACCTGGTTGGCGCCGAGATTGAAATGCTGAACCTGAACGATCGCGAGAAAGTGATTAAGAACATGCTTGAGCCTATTCGTCATGAGTACGACTTTATCCTCATCGACTGTTCGCCGTCATTGGGTCTCATCACCGTTAACTCACTCACAGCAGCCGACTCGGTGATTATCCCTGTACAGTGCGAGTACTTTGCACTGGAGGGTATCAGCAAACTGCTGAACACCATCAAGATCATCAAGAATAAATTGAACCCAACGCTCGAGATAGAAGGCTTTTTGCTGACGATGTACGATAGTCGTCTGCGCCTGGCCAACCAGATTTACGACGAGGTGAAGCGCCACTTCCAGGAGCTGGTGTTCAAAACCGTTATTCAGCGTAACGTTAAATTAAGCGAGGCACCCAGTCATGGTCTGCCCGTAATCCTCTATGATGCCGACTCAACAGGTGCCAAAAACCACCTGGCGCTGGCTCAGGAAATCATCTTTAAGAACAAAAAATAACTATGGCAGTAAGAAAGAAATACGACCACAACGTATTGGGTCGCGGACTCGACAACATCGGCACCGGCAGAGGCATGGGGCTCGATGCACTTATAAACACTAACGACATCAATACCAAAGGTACATCAAACCTGAACGAGATAGCCATCGATTTGATTGAACCAAACCCAGACCAGCCACGACATGAGTTCGACGAGAACGCACTCAACGAGTTGGCAGCCAGCATCCGTGAGATTGGCATCATCACCCCCATCACTGTTCGTGAGATGCCATCGGGACACTATCAGATTATTGCCGGTGAGCGCCGTTGGCGTGCATCACAGTTGGCAGGATTAACAGCTATCCCTGCTTATATCAAGACCACCGACGATAAGCTGACCATGGAGATGGCACTGGTTGAGAATATTCAGCGTGAGGATTTGAACGCCATCGAAATAGCCTTGGCTTACCAGCGCCTGTCGGAATCAACGGGCATGACGCAGGAGCGCATGTCGGAACGACTCGGCAAGAGCCGCACATCGATTACCAACTATATGCGCTTGCTCAAGCTGCCTGCACAGATACAGATGGCACTGAAAAACCGCGATATCGACATGGGGCATGCCCGTGCACTGCTCTCACTCGACAGTCCTTCAGCACAACTCAAGCTGTTTAAGGATATTCACCGCAACGGTTACTCGGTTCGTAAGGTAGAGGAGATGGTACAGATGGTGAAGAACGGCGACACCCTGCAGAACGCCCGCAAGACCGTGGCTCCCAACCAGCTGCCACTGGAATACAGTATTCTCAGAGACCGTCTGTCGGATTTGTTTAAGGTAAAAGTACAGATGACCTGCTCAGCCCAGTCGAAGGGGCGTATCAGCATTTCATTTGCCAACGAGGATGAGTTGGAGTATATCATGAATGTCTTCGACAAACTGAAGAAGAAGTAAAACAAGGAAATGAAGAATAGATGTAAGCTGTTGATAACGGGCATGCTACTGGCCACAGGTTTCGGAACCGTCCGAGCTCAAGAGAAAGTGGTATTGGAGCACGACTCGTTGTCGCAAGCCATCAATAACGAGGTGTCGCTGTTGGTCGATTCGACTCGCATCCCCACCAAGCCTCTCAAGGACATGAGCACCTGGCGCCCTGACCCTAAACGCGCATTGTGGCTGGCTCTGGTAATACCTGGCGGCGGACAGATATACAACCGCAAGTACTGGAAACTACCGTTGGTTTACGGCGGTTTTGTGGGTTGTCTGTACGCCATGAACTGGAATAACACCATGTATAAGGACTACTCACAGGCCTATATCGATATCATGGACAACGACCCTGGCACACAGAGTTACAATCAGTTCTTGCACAACGGCGCCAAAATCGAAGGACAGGAAGAGCGATACAAGAAACTCTTCAAGCAGCGTAAGGATCGCTACCGTCGTTGGCGCGATATGAGTTTCTTTGTACTGGTAGGCGTCTATGCTCTTTCAGTCATCGACGCTTACGTGGATGCTGAGCTGTCGGTGTTCGATATCAGTAAAGATCTGAGTCTGAGCATCGAGCCCACCATTCTC
>OCTX012286380.1_pt1 | contig 10224 bp, 8 predicted proteins | sample 1539691 | NCBI WGS metagenome assembly OCTX01 (sample SAMN02144231, study PRJEB22623) | gut metagenome | biome: sheep rumen | host: Ovis aries | place: New Zealand | reverse complement strand
CCGCGGAAGTCCTTGAGTTTCCCTTGGAACATCTGGTATTTGCGGAACTCACATTCCAGTGATCCGTTGAAGACAGGGATTTTGATGCTGGGACGTAATCCGATCTGGTCGAAGCATTCCTCGCGGTAGCTCAGTATCCATGCCTCATTCCCTTGGAACTCATGTTTCAGCTTCTCGCCGATCATCTTATAGGTGGCCAGCAGGTTCGGGGTAGAGATGCGCTCACCATAAGGTGGGTTTGTAATCATCAACGCCTTCTCTGCCGGTTGCTTGAAGTCGGCGAAGTCAAGCTGTTCCACAGTGATGTCTTTTGTCAGTCCTGCGGCTTTGACATTGGTCCGCGCCGTGTTTACTGCCTTCATATCAATGTCGTAGCCGTAGATATGATGTTCAAACTCCCGTTCTTGGGAGTCATCATTGTAGATCTCATCAAAGAGCTCCTGGTCGAAGTCGGGCCACTTCTCAAAAGCATATTCCTTACGGAACACACCTGGTGACATGTTATGGGCGATGAGGGCAGCCTCCACCAGCAATGTGCCACTGCCGCACATCGGATCGATGAAGTCGGTTTCACCTTTCCATCCGCTCATCAGGATCATACCGGCTGCCAGCACTTCGTTCAGGGGCGCTTCTACCGATTCCTGTCGGTAACCCCTTCGGTGCAGACTCTCTCCGCTGGAGTCCAGACACAGCGTAGCCTGATCATCGGCGATATGGATATGCAGTCGGATATCGGGGTTGGACACCGATACGTTGGGGCGCATCCCTGTTTCCTCCCTGAACTGGTCAGCGATCGCGTCTTTCACTTTATAGGCTACGAATTTCGAGTGTCGGAACTCCTCAGAGAAAACGACAGAGTCAACGGCGAAGGTTTTCTTGTTATCCAGGTACTCACTCCAGTCGATCTGCTTCACCTCTTCATACACATCATCTGCCGATGAGGCTTTGAAGTGTTTGATGGGCTTGAGGATACGGATAGCGGTATGCAGCTGGAAGTTAGCGCGATACATCATCTCCTTGTTGCCGGTGAATGATACCATCCGCCGACCGATTTGCACGTTGTCAGCTCCCAGTTCGGTAAGCTCTTGTGCCAAGATGGGCTCCAGTCCCATGAATGTCTTGGCAATGAGTTCAAATGCCTGTTCCATGATTAAATTCAATATCGATATAGTCTTTCTTTTCTTGCTTGTATTTCTTGGTGTAGGGATCCATGTCACGGGTGATCCACAGGTTGGCGCCCACCACGCAGCCCTTGCCGATGGTGATGCGTCCTAAGATCGTGGCATTGGAATAGACGATGACATCATCCTCGAGGATGGGGTGGCGGGGGATACCCTTGATGGGGTTGCCGTTGTCGTCTAACGGGAAACTCTTCGCACCGAGGGTCACACCCTGGTAGAGTTTCACGTTGTTTCCGATGATACAGGTGGCACCAATCACCACACCCGTACCGTGGTCGATGGTGAAATGATGACCGATCTGTGCTCCGGGATGAATGTCGATACCCGTTTCCGAATGTGCCATCTCTGTGATGATACGGGGAATGAGGGGAACACCCAAGGTGAGCAGCTCATGAGCGATACGGTAGTTCACGAGCGTTTTGATGATCGGATAGCAGGAGATGATCTCCCCATAGTTCTCTGCGGCAGGGTCGCCGTTATAGGCGGCTACCACGTCGGTGGCAAGAATCTGCCGGATCCTGGGATAACGCGAGATCAGCTCCAGGGCGATCTGTTCGGCATTGAGCCTGCAGGCACTGCGCTCCTCATAGCTTTCTATACGACTGCTGTTGGTAAAACATAGTCCTGCCATGATCTGGTCGGCTAACAACTTATGTAGCCGTTCCATGTTGACTCCGATGTGGTATCTGATGGTGTTGATATTTACGGTTGACTTCCCGAAATATCCGGGGAAAAGAATCGAGCGCGATAGTTCAATGATTTCTTCCAATGCCTTGCTCGAAGGCAGCGGGTCGCCATCACGGTGCTCGTGGAATAATCCTTTCAGCGATTCCTCCGTAGAGAGATCCTCTATGGTCTTTGTCAGAATCTGCGTCATGTTTTCTGTGCTCATTGCAATGTTGTCTCAATAAATAATGGTGCAAAGTTACGCAAAAATCCGCTCATTCTCTTCTGTTGTTTCAAAAAAATATGGTTCTTTGCAACTTTTTTTTCATGTTGACCGTCTAACCGACAGAAAATAAACCCGTAATAAAAGAAAAGAATATGAAAAAGTATTTAGTTGTCGTGATGGTGCTATGTGTGGCATTGGCTTCCGCCTCCTGCGTTTTTTCAACAGGATCAAGGGCGAAAAAGGGACAGAAGGTGAGTGTGGTGAATAAGGATGTTCGTGTGGGAGCGTTCGAGAAGATCGAGATGGCTGGCGGCTTCGATATTACCTTCCAGCAGTCTGATTCTGCCAAGGTGCGCATCCAGGCACCTGCCAATGTATTGGAAGAGATTGAGGTTCGCTGCGACGGACATACTTTGTATGTGGGGCCGAAGACGAAGAAGCACCTGTTAGCATGGAGAGTGATGCACGACCGTGTGAAGATTTTCGCTTCTTCACCCGACCTGACGGGAGTGGAGATTGCTGGCAGTGGGGAGTTTGATATCCCGGGAAGTCTTGACACCGATAATCTTCATATGTCTATTGCCGGTTCCGGTGATATCGATCTCTCGGATGTGATCTGCGACAAACTGGATGCCTCGATTGCTGGCAGTGGAGATATCAAGATTGGAAAGCTGGCGACAGGAAGTGCGAAATTCAGTATTGCCGGTAGCGGTGATGTGGAGGCCTTCCTGTCTGACTGCGGCTCTTTGAGTACTGAAGTGGCAGGTTCCGGTGACATGAAATTCAGCGGACGTACCAAGCAATACCATGAGTCGGTGGCAGGATCAGGTTCTATCGATAAGAGTGACCTGACGATTGCAGAGTAGTGCAATTGTTAAAATCCGACCAAATAACTTGACAACGTGCTTTCGCAGAATGTGGTTGCGAAAACACGTTGTCTTTCTTTTTAACCTCTTTTGGAGGTCTTATTTGTCATCAGATGGGCACGAAAATGACAAGTAAAGGCTCTTTGCATCTCAAATAGACTTTACTTTGATGTAAAACAGCCTTTACTTTCGCCTCAATTAGACGTTACTTTCACCTCAAAACATAGTATTTACTTACTGAAAACACCGTTTTTACCTTCTAAAAACATAGTTTTGGCGACTGAAAACAACGTTTTGGGAGATGGGAAAAAACATGCAATTTCGTTGGAAATTCTAAGTGATTGTGTGACAGCAGGTTAGAAGATCGTGCTCAAAATCCCGTTTTCCCCACCCGATGGACAGTTTTTTGTCAGAAATGACACTTACAATGTTAAAAATTCCAATATTTCTTTACATTTTAAATTATCAATAAAACCAAAATTCCTTTAAAAGTTTCCCCATTTCTTTCCCCAATGGTTGGTAGTCTAATAAATAATGTGTACCTTTGCACCCTGCAAAGATAAAAAAGGAATGAAGTACGCGATAATTGCAGCGGGTGAAGGCTCACGGTTGGCAGCCGAGGGCATCGAAGACCCCAAGCCTCTGGTGAGTGTCAATGAGGAGCGGTTAATCGACCGTCTGATCCGGATATTCATGGATAACGAAGCAGAGAAGATTGTGGTGATCTGCAATGATCTGACAACCCTGGTGGCCCAGCATCTGCTGAGAATCCAGCGGGATGGACTGATGGGGCGCCCTGTTCCTTTGTTCTTTAAGGTGAAGAGCACCCCCAGCAGTATGCATAGTTTCTTTGAGATCAGTGGTGAGCTGACCGACGGTCCGTTTGTGCTGACCACGGTGGATACGATATTCCGTGAGTCAGAGTTCAAGGACTATGTGAAGAGATTCACCGACTGTCTGCGTGCTGGTGATGATGGCTTGATGGGTGTCACAGATTACATCGATGACGAGAAACCCCTGTATGTGGGTACTGATCCGCAGCTGACCATCACGGGATTCTTTGATACGAACGATCCTCCCTGCCGGTATATATCTGGTGGAATCTATGGTCTGACACCCCGTGCGATCGACACCCTGCATGCCTGTATCGACAGGGGAGAGGCGAGGATGCGCAATTTTCAGCGGGCATTGGTTCGCGACGGTCAGCATCTGAAGGCTTACCCCTTCAGTATGGTGCTCGATATCGACCACGTCACGGATATCCGGAAGGCAGAGATGTTCCTGCAAGCATAGCGAAGAGATGAAGAGTGTGCAACTGATCTACCGCGCTCCGCAGTTCTCACCGAATGCCGTGGAGAAGGACAAGGCCATTCTCGATGCCGTGGGCGATCGTCTGCAACGGTTCGGTGTCACCATCAGGAAGATAGCCGAGGAGCAGCTATATGACTCCCTCGCTGCGGATGCCTTCCTCTCCATGGGGCGTTTGCCCTGTACACTCGATGTGCTCAAAAGGAAAGCGACAGAAGGTTTCCTGGTCGTGAACAGTGGCAAGGGAGTGGAGAACATGGGGAGGATGAGACTGGACAGTCTGATGCGACAGTGGGGTATCCCCGTGGCACCCCTGATGAGCGACCGCGATGCTGACGGCTATTGGGTGAAACGAGGCGATGCTTCGGCACAATGTAAGGAGGACGTGGTATTTGCAGCCGACAGGCAAGCAGTGGAGGAGGCTCTGGAAAGGTTCCGTCGAAGGGGCGTTACCGAGGTATTGGTCACGGAGCATGTCGTGGGTGACCTCGTGAAATTCTACGGTGTGCAGGGCACGGATTTCTTCCGTTGTTTCTATCCCACCGATGACGGCATCACCAAGTTCGGCGATGAGGAGCACAACGGACAAGCCCGGCACTACGCCTTTTCCGAAGACCTTCTGCAACGGGAGGCGGAGCGGCTGTCGGAACTGACGGATGTCAGGGTGTATGGCGGTGACTGCATCGTCCGTGAAGACGGTTCGTTTGCCATCATCGACTTCAACGACTGGCCCAGCTTTTCTCGTTGTCGGGAGGAGGCGGCAGAAGCCATTGCCCGAATCGTCATCGAAGAGATGAAGAATCAAAACAAACGATAAGAAAACAATATGGCAACATTTCAGGAGATGCTACAGGCATCTTTTAAGTCAAACGATACCGAGGAGTGGCTCGACGTGCATTTCACACGTCCCATCGGGCTGGTCTTCGCCTTATTCTGGAATAAGTTGGGCATCCATCCCAACGTCATCACCATCCTCTCCATCTTCCTCGGAGTGGGAGCGGCTTTCATGTTCTACCACACGGATCTGTGGCACAACGTGATGGGTGTGATCCTGCTGATGTTTGCAAACTTCTGCGACAGTACCGACGGACAGATGGCGCGGTTAACGGGGAAAAAGACGCTGGTAGGAAGGATCCTCGATGGCTTCTCTGGTGATGTGTGGTTCTTTGCGATCTACTTCGCCCTGTGTCTGCGGATGATGCCGCAGTTTATCCCTGGTACCGAGGTACGCTGGGGCGTAGCCATCTGGGTACTGGCCTTTGTGGCAGGTATCTTCTGTCATTCCCCGCAGGCCAGTTTAGCCGACTATTACCGTCAGATTCATCTGTTCTTCTTGAAGGGAAAGGAAGGCAGTGAACTGGATCATTCTGCCCAGCAGCTGGCGATCTATGAATCGTTACCCAAAGAACAGTGGCTTGCCCGCCAGTTCCATATGAACTATGCAGCCTATTGCAAGAATCAGGAGAAGCGCACTCCGCATTTCCAAAAGTTCTTCAAGACCTACCAGGATTTGCGGAATGGGGAAGGAGAGGTGATGGAGCAGGTGTTACCTGATCTGCCTTTGGTGAGGGATCGTTTCCTGGAAGGTAGCAGGCCGCTGATGAAATATACCAACCTGCTGACGTTCAACACCCGTGCTATCTGTCTGTATATCACCTGTCTGTTGAATTGTCCGTGGGCGTATTTCTTGTTTGAGATCATTATACTCACCGTGCTGTATGTGCATATGCATCGCCGTCATGAACTGCTGAGCGAGCAGCTGTGTACAGAGCTACGGGGTGGAAAATAGTTAAATAGATTTTGAAAGTGTTGAGAAAATATCTTGTATTGTTGTTCACGGCATGGCTCACCATGCCGTTGATGGCGCAGAAACTCACTGGTGTGATCGTGGATGACAACGACGGTGAGTATATCCCTTATGCCAGTGCGGTGTATCGGGGTAATCATGTGATGGTGAGCAGTGATGCCCAAGGAAAGTTTTCCATCGACCGTCATAACGGATGGAAGCTGACGTTCAGTGCCGTGGGATACCAGCCCCTGACCATCGAGGTGAGTGAGAAGACGAAGTCACCGATGCGCATCACCCTGAAACCAGAGAAGAATCAGCTGGAGAACGTGACAGTGAGAGGAAAGCGTAACCGCTATTCCCGAAAGGATAACCCTGCCGTGGAACTGATGCGACGGGTGATTGCGGCGAAGAAAAAGACACATCTCGACAACCACGACTTCTACCAGTATAATAAATATGAGAAGCTGACGCTGGCTTTCAACGACCTGACACCCAAGGACCTGGAGAACGGAATCTTTGGAAAGAAACAATGGGTGCTCGACCAGATGGAGCTGTGTGCCTATAACAATAAGCTGATCCTCCCTATCAGTGTGGAAGAGACGGTGACCAAGAAGATCTACCGCAAAAACCCGAAAAGTGAGAAAAGCATCGTTATGGGACAGAACTCGACGGGTTTGAACGACTTATTCGAGACAGGAGATATTCTGAATACGGTGCTGAATGATGTCTTCACCGATGTCGATCTCTATGATAACCAGATCCGACTGCTGCGAAATCCTTTTACCAGTCCGATTGCTAACAACGCCATCAGCTTCTACCGTTATTATATTGAAGACACCACTTTTGTTGACAGGGACAAGTGCTACCATCTGCAGTTCATGCCGAATAACCAGCAGGACTTCGGCTTCCGTGGAGAGCTTTATATCATTGCCGACAGTACGCTTCATGTGAGGAAGTGTACGCTGACGATTCCGAAGAAGAGTGATGTGAACTTTGTGGATAACCTGCAGGTCGTCCAGGAATATAAGAAGCTCGACAATGGGGAGTGGGTGCTCAGCATCGACGACATGTTCGTGGAGATGTCGGTGGCCAAGTTCCTTAGTAAGGCCATCGTAATCCGAACGACACGCAACCAGGATTACGACTTCACGGAGATCAACAAGAAACTGTTCAAGGGGAAGCAGAAAGAACGCCATGAGGCCAATGCCCAGATGCGTGATGATGACTTCTGGAACCAGTACCGGTCGGTGGAGCTCACCAAGAGTGAGAGTTCGATGGACACTTTCATTGCCAATATAGAGAAGATCAAGGGATTCAAATATATCATCTTCGGACTGCGTGCCCTGGTGGAGAACTTTGTCGATACGGGAACGAAGGAACATCCGAGTAAGGTGGACATCGGTCCGGTGAATACCATGATCACGAAGAATTTCATCGATGGCTTCCGTACCCGTGTCAGTGCACAGACCACGGCAAACCTGAATCCCCATCTGTTTGCCAGTGGCTATTTTGCCCACGGATGGAAAAGTAAGAAGAACTACTACAAGACGGAGTTGACCTATTCTTTCAACAAAAAGGAATATCTGCCGCGAGAGTTCCCCAAGCGGACGCTGACCTTTACCAGTACCTATGACGTGACCAGTCCTTCGGATAAGTTCTTACATACCGATAAGGATAATGTGTTCACGGCGTTCAAATGGGCCAAGGTCGACAAGATGATGTTCTATAACCGGCAGCAGCTGGCCTTCGAGTGGGAAGAGGAGTTCGGATTCAAGACAACGATAGCCCTGAAGGCAGAGGAGAACGAGGCTTGCGGCGGACTCTATTTCACACCGTTGAACGAGTGGAAGATGACGGATGAAAAGCCGGTGAATACCGATGGTCCGATCTCCTTGCACAACGGAAAGATCCGTACTACCGAATTGCTGGCGATGGTTCGCTTTGCACCAGGTGAGACCTTCATCAATACCAAACAGCGAAGAGTGCCAGTGAACCTCGATGCACCGGTGTTCACTCTGTCTCATACCGTCGGACTGAAGAACGTGTTTGGCGGTGACTATGCCTATAACTTCACCGAGGCGACGATGTATAAACGTTTCTGGCTGCCTCATAGCTGGGGAAAGATCGACTGTCATGTGAAGGGTGGTGTGCAATGGAACAAGGTGCCGTTCCCCCTGTTGATCATGCCTGCTGCCAACCTTTCGTATATCGTGGAAGATGAGACATTCAACTTGGTGAATAATATGGAGTTCCTGAACGACCGCTATGTGTCTGCCGACATGTCGTGGGATCTGAAAGGAAAGGTGTTCAACCGCATCCCGCTGCTGAAGAAACTGAAATGGCGTGAGTACTTCGGAGTGAAGATGTTGTGGGGCGAACTGACGGATAAGAATAACCCGATGTTGGACATGAACAAAAACGACCGTACCCTGATGATGTTCCCCGAGGGATCGTTCATCATGGATAGTCATCAGCCGTACTTCGAGCTCATCGCCGGAATCCACAATATCTTTAGAATCCTGCATGTGGAGTATGTACGAAGGCTGAATTACCTCGATCTGCCCACGGCCAACAAACAGGGTATTCGTATCATGCTGAGAATGACATTCTGACGGATAAGTGATCGAACAAGGAAAAAAGATGGTGAAAGGATATATATTCGACTACGGTGGAACGCTCGACACTTGCGGTAACCACTGGGGAAAAGTGCTGTGGCATGCTTACGAACGACAGCAGGTACCTGTCAGTGAGGAGCAGTTCCGGGAGGCGTATGTCTATGCCGAGCGTACCTTGGGAAGGAATCCCATCATCCTGCCAACCTATACCTTCAAGAAACTGCTTGACGTGAAGCTTCGTCTGGAGATGGAGTATTTGTTCATGAAGGGATACTGGACAGCGGATAAGAATATTTATACGAAGGTGGAACTGGGTATGCTGAATGATCTCTATGAGCAGGTGCAGACCACCGTGGCGCACAGCAGGGAGGTCCTGATGCGGCTGCATGAGCGGTTCCCGATGGTACTGGTCAGTAATTTCTACGGGAATATTCCAGTGGTGTTACAAGAGTTTCAGCTCGACGAACTGTTCCAAAAGGTGGTGGAGTCGGCTGTGGTAGGTATCCGTAAGCCGGATCCGCGTATCTTCCAAGTAGGGGTGGAGGCTCTGGGACTTGCTCCCGAGGAGGTGGTCGTCGTTGGAGACAGTATGACAAAGGATATCATCCCGGCAAAGCAGATCGGTTGTCAGACCGTTTGGTTCAAGGGAGAGGGATGGACGAATCAACAAGAAGATGAGACGATTCCTGATCGGGTGATTACTGATCTGGAGGAGTTGGGATAGTGATTACTGTGATTTCAATAGCGTATATATAATAAGGTATAGGATGAGTTTCGTGAGTTTGGCAGATCGGCAGGACATTACCAGGGCAGGTATGATGTACTTGCTGGAACAGATGGATGGTGTCTCCACCCGCTATGCCGAGGACAAAGCGGAATTGATCGAACAACTGAAGGAACATGCCGATGCCGTGGTGGTACTCGACTATACGTTGTTCGATATCAACGATGCCGACGAACTTTTTATCTTCTGTCTTCGGTTTCCCCTCGTACGATGGGTGTTGTTCAGCGAAGACCTGAGTCCTGACTTTGTGAGACAGGTCATTGCCACCTCCCCACAGGTGAGTGTGCTGTTGAAAGAGAGTCCGATGACGGAAATCAAACAGGCTCTCTCGTTTGCTTTGAAAGGACAGCGATATATCTGTCAGCGTATGGCGGAGATGCTCCTTACCCCCAACACAACTCGTATTGCCGAAGATGTGAAACTGACGCGTACTGAACTGGAAATCCTCAAGGACATTGCACTGGGTATGACAACGAAGGAGATTGCAGAAAAACGCTTCTCCAGCTTCCACACCGTGAATACGCACCGAAAGAATATTTTCCGGAAGTTAGGGGTGAACAATGTTCATGAAGCCACTAAGTATGCTTTGCGTGCCGGACTGGTGGATTCGGCGGAGTACTACATCTGATGAAAGATGAAAGATGAAAGATGAAGGATGGGGGATGAGGGATGAAAGATGAGGGATGAAGGATCCAATACAAAAAAATCCAAGATTGTTTCACAACAATCTTGGTCCTTCTTTTCTAACTAACTTATTATCAACTATTCATTACTCATTTTCCGCTGCAA
>OCTX012083513.1_pt1 | contig 10224 bp, 9 predicted proteins | sample 1539691 | NCBI WGS metagenome assembly OCTX01 (sample SAMN02144231, study PRJEB22623) | gut metagenome | biome: sheep rumen | host: Ovis aries | place: New Zealand | reverse complement strand
ATATCAGCAATCACACCACCAAGTGCCCCTCCAGCAAATGCAAACACAATTCCTTCAGGTGTCCTTGCCCACGGTAATATAAGTGGCGCCGCCATACCAGATAATAAATGAGTTTTAGTTGTCATTATTTTGTACCTCCTTAATATAATCAAGATACTTTTTACGATTCAATACATACTATGGATAGGGTAACATAGATGGGGCAAAAAAATTACCACCGATTTGGTGGTAATTTCTTATGAACAACTAAACTATATTCTTTAATTTATACTATATTCTTCACTTTCGATCATTTTCTTGAAATTTCCAAATATAAATTCATCCTTAACCTCTCTAATAAACTTTTTACTAGTAATCAAGTTATAAATTGCCACAGCTATCCCCCCCAAATCAAGTTTATCAAAATTATCAGTTACAAAAACATACACCAAATTACTCGCTGAAGCAATAATATTCGAATACGTAATAATCTTCCTTGTTCTAACTTCATACAACTTCAAATCCATGTCAGACTCTCCATCATAACCCAATCCATGAAGCATAGCAATTATTATATTTATGAATGAAGCCCACATTGCCTGTTCACTTACAACTAATACATTTTCCATATCAACTCCCATTTTAACCAAATAATTTGCTGCAGTAGGATTTATCGTGTTTATAATTGGTAGAGGCAAACTATTTTTAGAATGAACATCCGATTGCAAATGCTTTACTTCTTTATACAATGAATAAGCTATTTTCTTCTTTCCTTCTATTCCTTCATCCAAAAGTTTATTCATTGTATATTTAAAAACCTTTTTTGTATCAGCTTTTTCTTTAATCATATCGCGATTCCCTGTTTTTATATGATAAGATTCAAAATTCGTCAAAGTCAAAGTTGATGTCGCTATGTTTGCTGTACCAAATATTATTCCTAAAATAGGATCGTGACCTAACGTTACTGCTCTATGTCCTTGCTTTCCACCTCCCTTTAAAATCCCATCAGAACCATCCACAGCATCAAACGGAACTGGATTTGCAATTATTTCTTCAAGAGATGGATTATAATAACTATGAATTCTTTCAATACTTTTAGTTTTTTTACCTTTGTTAACCTTATCAGCTGCTTCCTTATCATCTAAACGTTCCTTAAACCCCGTCAACAAATATTGTCTAGCAATTTGCAAACCGACCGCCAAAAACAATAGAGCAACATCTCCATCCGTCAATCCAGTTTCCTCGCAAAATCTTCTATCTAATTCATCGAGAATTTTTCGAGAATTTTCTGCAATTTCAGCAACCCTACCAGCTTCATTTTCTCCCTTTTGTAAATCATTTATCGTATTCGATAATCTATTATTGATATTGTTTCTTCTTTGTCTATATTCATCTGCCTTACTCATTATTTATTACCTCCATTAAAATATCACATTCAGAACGCTTCCTTTGCAATATAATAATATCATCAATAGTTTCAACAATTAACTTAGCATATTCATTTTTTTCAATAATTCCTTTATCAACCAACTTATGCAAATCAGATTCTAATTCTGAAATTTTATCATCATATATTTCTTTAGCCTCTTCATATCCTTCATTAAATCCATCCTTATAATCTTCTATTTTCCATTCATATACTAAGTTAACTCCAATACCACTAACAAGCGGAAACAAATTAAACATACTAATATTTTTATTTTCATTAGTTGATAAAACTTTACTTATCTGCTCTGGATCCATATCTGTCGAATAAGAAACACTCATTATTTTTTCTTTCATCTCTTTACTATACTCGTCACGTTTTCTTTTTATTTTTTCCACCTCTTGACTAAGTATATTATTTCCCCCTTCTAAATCCTCTAAATTATCAATATAATTATCAAACTCTCGATCATACTTCTTCTTAATGTCTTTGAACGTTTTCTTTACACTATTATAAACACTCTCTATTTCTCTAAATGATAATGAAAAAATATCAGATGCTGCAACATATCCCTCTTTTTTCCCTTTTGTATACATATCTCTTGTAAATAAAACATCTAGTTTATTCGATAAACTATTTGACCTTTCCAGTTCATCTAATACATCATCATATGAAATATCCTCTTTTATTTTAGTCAATCTTTCACCAATAAATTCAAATGCCTCACACATCCTATCTTCTAACACATCATCCAAATCCATATCCGATTCAAATTTATATAATAAATCTTCTATTATATTTTCAGCATCAGATTGAAGTTCATCTATAGCATCTTCCATATCATAACAATAATAATCTCCATCATCATCATATTCACATTCTTCCCAATAATATTTCCAATTATTTTTTATACTCTTAATATCTTCTTTTGCATCATCTAAAGAAACATTTATCAAATCTACACTACTAAATTTTTGAATCTTTTCTTTAAACATATCATTCTCCTGTCTAAAGTCCATATCTTCTGAACAATCAAACAATATATTTTCCATTTCCTCGTATACGGAAATAAAATCATCTACCAAATCAACCAGTACATCTTCTACATCCTCAAAATATTCTTCGTAAAACTCCTCAATTTCATCTATCTTATCATTTAATTCATTTGTTATATCTTCTATTGCCGACTTGATTTGATCTTTACATTCATCTTTAGCATCTCTCTTTGTATCATAATCATATTCTTTATTATCATAATCATCTAAATCAAGTTTATCTAAATCCCCATCATCAAACTCTGCGGATGCTCTTTTTATTGCTTTCTTATTATTTTTTCTAAATGTCTCTTCAAATTTCTCTATCTTATTAATACATTCTTTCAACTCATCAAAATACTCTAAATATAATTTATTAGTATCTATTCCATTTTTTTTAACTACAACCCCCATCTACTTTCCTCCTTTTAAACAACAAAAAATATCAATCTCCAATTAAGCTACTCAATCAAATATATTTTTTAATCACATACTTTAACTTTCAAGAATATATTCCTCAAAAGAATTAGCAATTAATTCTTTGCTTATATGTGGTGCCATCTGAAATACTTCACCTTTACTATTTTGCCAAATACATATCCCATCTATATTTAACATTTCTACCACATACATATCTGTAATTTCTTCATCATACATATCCTTTTCTTCCAATGTTACCTTGACCACATCTAATCTTTTACCATCATACAAACCTGTTATCTCATGACTACCAAAAGTTACACGTCCAAATTTTTCAAGATAATTTATATAATCCTTTGCAAATTTAACACCTAGTGATACTTCTGCATTCTTTATAACCTCCTCACTTACACCACCTGTACAATAATAATCACCTTTTTCTTTTATAATATTCTCAATACTCATTTTTACCTCCTACACCATTGCAGCCATACTTTTCCAAAATTCTTCCCTAATCTCTTTAAATACCTCTCTATCTATTTCCGAATCCTTTAATAAATCATGAAGTAGTTTAAAATTACCTTTTCCTCTATGTTCCTCCTTTGTTAAAATTGCCAAAGTTGAATCCATTTTTTGACCAATATGATGTAACTCATATGGATCTCCATTTGGATCCAGCGGTGCTAATCCTTTCATAGCCCTTTGTAAATTAGTAAGTCCATCTTCATCTACATAATTCCAGTCAATATCCCTTACCAATGCAAGTTTTCCATTAACCATTTTTGTTTTTAATCCAATTTTCTTTAAAAATTCTCCCTGCTCTAAATTCTTAAGCTGTTTTATTATATCAAGCGGGTACTTTGTTTTCATTTGAATTTTTGCAGCATCATTCATGGTTAATGAACCTTCAGCTGCGGCTCCCCTTAATGCACTAAATTCTCCAATTCCTCCTTTAAACGCTCCAATAATGGCTCCTACTTTAAATCCTTCACTAGCATTTAATGCGGCCTCTTCAAGTGATTCCTTCATATTTTTACCCTGTAATCCATCCATTACGCAAGTAGTAATTCCGGCTGCTGCAGCACTTGAAAAAGCATATTTTGTTGCATCTATAGCTGAGTATGCAAAAATCATACTTACAGCAGGAAGTGTAGGCGCCGTTACCGCTGATACAGTAATACATACTAAAATAACTCCGCTTCCTATTGCTATATTCTTTGCTATCTTTGCAAAATTACTATCATTTTCATCCTCTTCAACTTTCTGAACTATAGTATGTCCATCTTCACCTAAAGTAAAAACATATTTCTCATCACCAAACTCTTTTTCTATTTCAGATAATTTATAACCAAAATACAAATTTTCTTTGGAATTATATTCTAATTCGTCCAAATATTCTTTCGAAATATATATAGCTTCAACATTTTCTACGTAATATTCTTCATTATTTAAATCAGATACCACCTTTGAATATATGCTATCTTCAACATAATTTAAAAGTTTTTCTTCTGTAACTGATTTTATTCCTAACTCTTTTACATATTCTTCAGTATAAATATTACTATCTATAACATCTACGACCTCACTATTATTTTCCGTTTCCTTTATTGATTCCGTAGTTTGTTTTTCTAAAATACTACTTATACTCTCTATTTTTTTTGTATTTTTTTCACCACAACTTACTAGCAATAATGCTACAACTAAAATACAAGATATTAATCTTTTCATATTTTCACCTTCTTTCAAAATATTATTTCCTATATTAACTACTGATCAACATCTTTTCCATTATTTTTATCATCATCACCATTATCAAATTTTTTATTTTTTTTCCTCATTATTACTATCTTCAATGTGTTTTTTATTCACAACAAACCAAGTAATCCCACTAGCCACACCTGCAACTAACACAATTATTATTATTATTATTATCGCTACTACACCATTATTATTTTTCTTTACATTCTCTTCTTTAGCTATTTCTTTATTTTTTTCACTTGTTTCTATATTTTTTTTGCTTGTTTCAATAGATTCAATTTCTTTTGTAACTTCTATAACTGTTTCATCTGTTTGAATATTACCATTTTCATCTACCGTAGCACCTTTCTCCAACAATTCATTTATCTGATTCAAACTTATATCAGCAGATACACAAGCCTTTAAAAAATCATCAGTTCCAACATATATAATCTTTTCTTCACTCTTACCTGTATATAAATTTTCTGCTGTAATTACATATATTCCTTCTTCTGTATAATTTGTTCCTTCACTATCCGGTTTATTATATCTATCATCTTTCTCTAATCCATCTTTTCCTTCATTTATAACTTGTTTTTTTACTGTATACTTCAAATATTTATTATTTGCTCTATCAATATAAAAACCATTCTCTGTGCAACTTGAATTTGTCAATTCTTCTTTTGTTTCTACATCAAATGGATAAATAGCACAATTTCCATTTCTAATAGAAAATTCAAAGGAAATTCTATAATTCTGTACATCATCTTTTTTCAATGAATCCTGTCCGAATGCACCTTTTTTCTTTTTCCTCACTGTATAATCTAATGCTATTTCGTAATCTCCTTCTTCAAATATACTAATTCTTGTATTTGCATTTGGTGATGTATATGCAGACAAAAAATCAACATATCTTTGAATTTTTTCTTTATTATTTTGATAATCTGTTTTTCTAATTAATAAAGTACCTTTTTTCTCTACTTTTTCATTATCAAAATAATTATCATATCCATCACTTTCATCAATATATATATTCTTATTATTATTACATTTATCTATATCCTGTAACAACTCAAAATACAATGTCACATTATCTCCAACATTTTTCAAAAAGATAGGCTTACCCTTATTATCTTCACGATTATCCGAATATCCACATATAAAAAATTTCCCCAAATCCCATTTACTATGTGGATCATCTTTATCTATCTCTTCATTACCTTTAAATCCGTCTTCCGAAGATACTCTAACTTTTTCTCCCAATGAATAATTATTTTTCTTATCTATAACCAATTTACTAGCATCTTCATACTCTGCCCTAAATTCATATTTTTCTGCATATTTAATATAAGAATACTTTGATTTTTGCCATGGCATCTTTCCACCTTTTTGTTCTCTTTTAGCCATTTTATATGCAACAATTACTCTATAATATGTATTATTTGTAAGTTCTATAGATTCCGCACTATAAAAACTATCTTTTCTAACTGGTACCTCTTCAAATGCATTTCTAATTATTTTTGCCGTATACCAATTTTTATAATCCAATGAAGTCTGTAAAATAATCACACCATTTTTTATATTTCCATCAAGTTTTATTCCATTAACCTCATCTTCACTATCACTATCTATATGCCACTTATCCTTTTTCTCATTCAATAATGTATCATCATAAATGTAATGAATCTTTAACTGTCCATCTTTTACAACAAACTTCTTAATCCCATCCTCATTCTCTTCTGAATTGATATTCCCAAAAACCTTCAATTCCCCATAAGGCTCTCTATTACTCTCTTGTTGATCGTCATCAAAAACATATTCAGATTTTTCTCCAAACTGATACAACTTTCCTTCTATTGTTTTTTCACTTTCAATTGCTTTAATCTCAATATTTCCTTGATAACCTACCATAACAAGATATAAACAAATAATCATTGCAATCATATCTCTCACTCTACATTTTTTCATATCATTATCCTCCTCATAATTAGCTATCTATCTAAACAAAGATGTCACATATTAGCGATATCTTCCTTATTTTTCATAATTAATTATTAATATCTTAATAAATTCTCTAAAATTTCATTAATCGAATATTATATCGTTAGTTTATCAAAATGTACGATTATAAATTGCCACTAATTAGTGGCAATTTATAATCATATAAAACTCAAATATACTACTTGAATCCTTATTAAACATTTTATCCTTCTACATTTTGTTTAATATCATTTAATAATTCCATATACTTATTAATCAAGTATATTTGTTCTTCTATAACATCTCTTTCGATACCAATTGCATCAACAAAACTATATAAAAAATCAGATTCCTTTTGATCAAATTCACCATCAACATACAACATACCAATTAATTCTAATGAAATTATCCTCTTAATTTCACCTGTCGAACTTTTTATCACTTCAATCACTTTATCCATAGATAATAATTTTTTTGAATCAAAAAAAATAAGTCCCATTTCTTTACAATATTCTTCCACAAGATTATATTCCTCTATCGTTATTTCATCATTCGCTTCAGCAGCTTTAACCACCAAACTAACAAATGCTTCTTTTTCATTTGTAGATAACTTATTTAATAACATATCTATACCTCCACATATATTATGCAACTTCATCAGTTACTTCTTTTGCATTTTTCATAGCCATTTCAATATCTTCATTATTTAATTCATTTGTGTCATTATTATTTACTTTTTTCATAAATTTTACTTTACACATATTATAGAGAACCCCAACCAACAAAACTGTATTTTCAGTAATTAATTTCTCCTCATCTGTAAAGTCTTTCCATTTATTTTTATTATTGATTTCTACTATATCTCTTAATTTATCCATATATTTAACATATACTTCACTTGTATCATCGAGGCATTTAATATATTTTCTCGCACTTTTTCTAATGTCTGATAAATATTTTACAATTTTATTTACTTCCTTCTTTGTTTTTTTTGCCTGATTATATGCTTCATCTGCTTGATTAGATAACTTTGATCCAGTAAGATTAAAAATCACACCTCCTACCAGTAATCCTACACCTAGTGTAGCTCCACCTAAAACGGTTGCTCCCAAAGCCATACCACCACCTCCAGATGCTAAGCTTCCTCCGCCCAGCGCAGCAAGTGTTGCATTAGTAGCAGCCGCTCCACCTAATGAAGTTATTGCGGTCCCTGTAGAAGCTGTTCCAAGAGCCATTACCGCAGATGTAGTAACTCCTGCCGCAGCGAATCCACCAGCAGTTCCCGCAGCAGCACCTCCTATTCCACCTAACAATGCTGTTGCCCCAATAGATACATCATCTAATTCTTGTGCGGTATAATCCACTAATTGAACTCCGCTAGTTGAAACCTTTTTAAACTCTGGTCTTCCTTGAATCCTTTCTATTAAACATGAAAAATCCTCAAACGATTGTAATATTTCCAATTCTCTTTTTCCCAAATTATCCATTGTTTTAACAGTCAAATTATTTTCCTTTTGAAATTTTTCAACTGCATCTTCTTGCATTCGTTGAGCTTCTCTCATTACATCCTTTGCATCTGACATTTTTGCGACTCCAGAAATTCCAGCAGCAACTCCTCCTGTTCCTGCCAATCCTGCAGCAATTCCTAATATTAATGGTAATGGCATATACACTCCTCCTCTCATACTTTTTTATTCTTTAATAAATTACACATTTCATAATTTTTTTTATAATATTCTTCTTTACTATATTGATTTTTAAAGAATGCATTATAACTTTCATCAACTCTACACAATAAAGGTCTTTCATTATAAATTGAGCAGATATTTTCCTCAAGATATTTACATACTCCATCTCCTCTATCTAATTCCTTATATAACTCAGACATATCAAGATGCTTACAACACTCTCCACATTTACTACAATTAAACATCATTTAAATTCCAAATGATTCTTGCTGTTTCCCATAAACGAATCAAAATCTCCTTTCCACGGTTTTTCTAATCCTAATTCATTATATTTTTTAACCAAAAAAGCATTCATAACTTTTTCATTTTTTATCTGACCTATCTCTAATATAAACATTTCATATTTTTCACTTTCTTCTTTAAATGCCTTTATATCTATTGCTTCTAATAACATAAGATATTCTTCTAAAGCCTTATTAACTCGTTCCATAGCAGCAACCGCACCGCTATAACCAAACTTTTTAATATTCAATCCTAACTGAATACAAACTTCTTTTATTACCATAGTCACAAACCTAAACCATGCTATGATATTCATTCTCATAAAAAATGCCAGTGCATTCCCTCCTGATTTTACGCCTGCATCTATCGCATCCATCACACACAATACTCCATTTCCTACAATCAACATAACCCTTAACGAATCATGTTTACTTGTGGGAATACACTCCCGTATTGAATATTTATACTGACAATGTCTTCTTATTGACCAGCATAATCTAATCAACAAATCTGTTATAATAACTGGAATAGCCATTGCCATTCCAAATCTGGCATCATATCCTTCCTGAAATGCTCTTGTTGCTACATCTGCCAAATCTTGTTTATCCTTTCCAACTTGAAAACTACCAATATTACAGATAGAAAAAAATTCATAAAAAGGAATAACTATCCCCATTCCTCTATTTCCATTTCCTCGTGATCCAGTACTACCTGAAAAATCCGAAAACAAATGTCCTATCCAATTTACAGTACCACAAAAAATATTTGAAATAAAATCTCCACCTTGCAACTCTTTAGTTTTAGAATTGATAGTTATTAATCCATCTTTTGTAACAAGCGATGATGTTCCCGTAAATTGATTTAATATTGAAAAAAATAAACCTACAATATCTGGAGAATGAGCTAACGATCTCATATGATGATTTTTCTTATTTATATCAGAAATACCACTTGTTTGATCGTAGTTTACTCTGTACTTTTTTTCTAAATGTCCAATAGCACTTGTTACTTTACCTTCATTTCCTTGCCTAGGTTTCCACCCACTTTTCTTAGCAAACATTTTAACCATATTATCAGCTTGCTCATCAGTCCACTTACCTAATTTGCTATCTCCTGGAGCTCCAACAAGAAAAATATCTATCATTCCTCCTAAAGCACCACATGTTACTGCAATCAAATAATCATATTTATCACACGTATCTTTTTTTAAAAACAATTCCTGATTTTCCTCATTTTTATCTATCAATTCCAAAGTCATAATTATTCTCCTATACTATTATCCAAACTATTATTACCGTCATTTTTAACAATCAAACATAATTTTCTACTAATTATATGTTACTTTTGCACAATCGCCAGGGTAAAAAAATAGGCCACATCTTCTACAAAAATGTGCCCTTCGTATCTGTCTCGTCTACTTGTAGATATCTACATTGTCACTATCTGAAACGAATTAAATATACATAAAGTATATCAAAAATGAATATATCATTCAAGAGAAAAATAACCCACGTTAACCGTAAGTTATTATATAAAAAAGGGCTAAAAATAGCCCTTTTTAACAATTCTTATTCACCTTATCCATCAGATACTTCCTATACTCAGCATATTCTTCTTCATTCATGCAATCCACTATACCCTTTAGCTTCTTAAAACTCTTCTTGTAATACTTCTTATC
>OCTX011864214.1_pt1 | contig 10224 bp, 6 predicted proteins | sample 1539691 | NCBI WGS metagenome assembly OCTX01 (sample SAMN02144231, study PRJEB22623) | gut metagenome | biome: sheep rumen | host: Ovis aries | place: New Zealand | reverse complement strand
CCCCCTGACTCCCCCTGACTCCCCTGGCTCTCTCGCCTATGAGATGGGTCTGCTTACGGCGACATAATACGGTTCATAGGAGTTGATGCCGTATTTCCTGTTCTTTGTCAGCAGTTTGTAGGTGCCCCAGTAGATCTTCGCGGCAACGCCCGCGATCTCATCCTTGTGGACGCCGATCTCGGCATCCTTCAGGAGGGGCAGACGGCTTCGGATCTGCTCGCGAAGGCTCCCGGCGAGCGTCTCCGCCTGTTTGCGGGGCAGGTCCACGGCCGGTTCGAGCTGACAGTCCGGGTCAAGCAGACGGAAGATATGGAGAATATCCGGCTGGATCAATACATCATAGGTAAAGCCGCCGCGTCTGACGACGATGACCATTTTGTCCGGGTCAACAAAATCATAGATCGTGGCGTGCGAATTCCTTCTGAAGACTTCTTTTGTATCAGGAAAGGCATCTGAAAAATAGAAGTTCATAGTATTTTGCTCCATTCCTCCCTTGTGATCACCGACACATGCGTAATCCCGTTCACTTCGTCCGGGTATTCGCAGTTAAAATGCATACCGATCGATTCCGCCGTCCTGAAAGAAGGCACATTGGTATACTTGCAGTACGAATAAAGTGCCGGGTAGTCCGTGTTCCGGAAGGCCCAGTCGCGTACGGCTTCCGCAGCTTCCCGGGCATAGCCTTTGCGCTGGCAGTCGCGGCGGATATGATAGCCGATTTCAGGCAGTGTCTCGCCGTGGATATTCTGCAGTGTCAGCCCGCAGTCGCCGATCATCTCACCGGTATCCTTCAGGCAGACTGCCCACAGTCCGAAGCCGTTTTCCCGGTAGCGGTTCATGTTTCGCTCAATCCAGTCTCTTACGTGCTGACCGTCATATGTAAAGGGATAATGCCACATGGTCTCCGGATCACCGAGCACCTTAAACAGCGCCTGAAAATCATCCGGCGACATCTCCCGCAGAAACAGTCTGTCTGTGCTGATTATTGCCAAAATAATGAGTTCTCCGCTTTCTTCACTCCCGTTTTTCCGCATCACTGTCGGGGTAATAGTCGCTGTGCAGGATGATCTTGTGTGTTTTTTCCTTCTGGAGATCCCGGGTGTCACTGCTGTTGTTATAGGCAGCCTTCATATCGCCGACCAGCTCGATCTCCAGTCTGCAATGGCCGGACTCGGGGTATATATACATCGTAAAGACGGAATAGTCTCCACTGGAGTTTGAAATCTGATAAGGCGCCGTTGTGATGTAATCGTAGTAGGAAAATTCCGGCACTGAATAGGAAACACTGACGGTTTCGCCTGATTCTTCAGGGCTGCTCCACTTCTGAACCTGCTGCTGATAAGCCTGATCAGGATCTTTTACATTTTGTATATTCCCCTCCGCGTGACGCGCCCTGAAGGAATAGTCGCCTTCGATGGATCCTCTGTAACAAATGTATGTGCTTCCGTATTTACCCGGATTCTTCAGCTTTCCCTCGGACCTGTCAAATGCCAGACCTTTCAGTGTAAGCGCATCTCTTTTGTTCGATACGCACTCGACTTTATCTTCTCCAACATCTGTATAGTCGATCTCCGGCAGTTCCACTTTGAAATCCCCGTCATTCGCGATCGTCACTGTCACGTTTGCCGGCCATGCGTGATCCCTGATGATCTGTTCGTTTTCCTGATCCGTACTGCCCCAGCCTGCGCCTGTCAGATGCTGCAGCCCGGTCTCGTCAATCACGCGCAGCGAGTAACTGTCGGCCTTTTTCGGGCCCTGCATCCTTCCATCGTATTCCACGGGAACAACATAATGATCGAACAATTCGATATCGTCTAATTTGACAAGTTTTGCCTTGTCCCAGTTAACCTTTCCCTGCACCGGTTCCAGTCCCATGGAAGACGGGCCGTTCAGCGTGAAGGTAAGAGGCGAGCCGATCTGCATGTAATGATAGATCGTACATCCATGAAGATACAGCGTCTTCCCGTTTTTATCCACTGACGGCTTAGCTGTCGTGTATGCGGCAGGATTCTTTTCCGATACGCCGATCGGTATGAATGCAAGACTCTCCGCGGCATCAGCAATGCTCACGTCCGGGACATATTTCTGACCGTTCACTTTGATAAACGCAGACCCGTCCCAGCCAAGATAGGGCGAGTGGGAAGGATCCTCGGAAGCATCCAGCGATATGTCCTTCGGCACAAAATAAACTTTGGAATTCAGGAAAGGCAAAACGTGGTATCTCATCTCCTTGGTATATTCAAGAACAAGCCTTTCGTATTCCTCCTGTGCCAGTTTCTCAAGGATCGGACGGATCTTCCCGTACAGTGCTTCCCGCGAGCGGTATTTATACTCCCGGATATAAGCTTCCGGCGGCCGCTCCCACATATTCTCATAACCGGGCGGATAGTTCTTCTTGATAAAGGCTTTGATCTGATCATCTGAAAGGGCCCAGAATTCATTGATAAAACCGTCGACCAGTCCGGGAACCGCCTTGGTGAATGCATCATAATTACGGTACGTCAACCACTTTTCGTCAGAATACAATGTATTGATCGCCTGTGCAAAGCCATCCCCGGTGATATACAGTGTCTGCCCCGGGAACAGATTTTTGTTTCCTATACGAAGATAGAGCTGGTAGACCCGCTCTGAAAAATCTTTCGGATCATCCAACAGATCCGTATACTTGAAGAACCACCCCTTACTTTCTCCATACTCATAAAAAGCATACAGTGTTGTGCAGACAAAAATACCGATCGAAAGGCCGGACAACATCACAGTACCTGCTGCAAGTTTGAATTTGAAAGCCAGTTCTGCCCCAAAACCCGCGGTGACGCCGATAAGTGACCACGCGTTATCCGCAGCGATCTCTTTCCAGGTAAGATTCTCATCAAAACACTGCAGAAAGATTCTTGCGGCGAGAAGCAGCGCTGCTGCTCTGGAGAGGGCGGTCCCGAATCCCCCGCCGGAAGCACTCTGAGTCGCCGGACTTTTCACAACTGCACCCAACGCTTTGGCACCCGCCGCTTCTGCCTGTGATACAGCCGCCCCGGTTTTTGCCGCAGCATCTGTTGCCGCAGCACCTGTAGAAACGAGAGGTGCCAGCTGAGTACCGACCTGAACAGTGCCGTCGCCGACGCCAAACCAGAAACTTCCCTCATCGAGTAAGTGCTGAAGGTCCCTGGGCTGTTCGAATTTTGTAATATAGTCCTCTACAAGCAGTTTCGAATTTCTGGAATACTCTGCAATAAAGGACACAATACTTATCAGATCTACCAGTTCGATTTCGGTAAACTCGGGCGGCTGCACATAGTTTTCAGCCCAATGAAGCTCTTCCAGTTCCTGTTCTGTATAATAGGCGTGCGGATTCTTTTTTGCCGAATAATCACGCTCTCTGAAAATGCCGTTCGTAATGTTTTTATCCAGTAATTCCCGCTCTTTCCCGAACAGGTACTCGGAAACCGTCGAGAAGTGATCCATATGCACCAGATAAGAACCGCCGTCGGCAGAGACCTCATAGTAGACAGGTTCCCACTCCTGCGTCTCCTCGTTGTAGTACAGCACCCCGCCTTCGTTCCCGTCATTCGCGGTTCTGGGAATCGTCAGCTCCACAATTGTATTGAACTCATGTTTTCCCGACGACAGCGAGAAGTCGTAAGCGATCATCCTGTTGCCCGTGTCTTCGTCTGTCTTCTCCGGGAGCGTCTTCACGACGAGCTGGTCCGGCTCATCCTCGAGATTCCACCAGTACAGATCGGCTTTGATCCCGTTCCCCAGGTCGGCAGACCATTCTTCCGAAGAGACCTGCGCCGTGAGGGCAGGTGCCTTCTCAATTTCTTCCGCGCTGTACCGGATGGGGATATACCGGGGATCGCCGGGCGAATTCTCGGGCGTCATTTCAATCTCGGGCCCGTCCAGCGGGAAGGTAAACTCTTCCCCGTCGAAGGTCACGGTGATCGTCTCACCTGTCACGCCGGTTGAGAGGTCATCCGCCTCGGCAAGGGTCTGTCCCTGCTGGCCGCTTTCAGACTGGGTCTGGGCAAAATCATGCTCTTCCTGGCCTCCCGGCTTGCGCACCAGGAAGCCGGGGTACTTCAGTCCTGCGATCAGGAACTCCACGAGCATGACGACCGCGAGGAGGATGCTCAGCCCGCTCCGGCCCGCGGCCTTCTGCCGCTTCCTGCTGCCGCGGGCAGGCTTTGTGCCTTGCGCGCCGGCTCCTGCCGCACCAGACGGCCCTGCTGCCGGCTGGATTTTCGTGCCGCACTTCGGGCAGAATTTTGCCCCCGGCGCCAGCTGTCCTCCGCAATTCCTACAGAAATTTGCCATGGTACTTCCCTCATATGATCTGACAGGATCGGTCTGTCATCGTATCAGGCTGCCTGCGATAACGGTTCCCTGAATTTCCCTGAATTTACGGCCTGACCATCATCAGTGTCGATCTGACTGCATCGGGCCAAGTCATCGTACCGATCGCGTACTGATGACCGCCGTCCGTCCAGAAGTCCGTGATCACAATGCGCCCGGCTCCCAGCGTGTCGATCGCTCCTTCGCCTGTCATGCTTCCGTTGAAAACGCCCTGCTGCCCGCTCTCATCGTAGCCTTCCCCCACCGAGCTGACATAAACATAGTAGTAGTCTAAAGTCAGCTGTGTATTCTCCGGTGTCCCGCTGACGGTCACATTAAGAAACCGCTCCGCACCCATCGTCCCGCCGTCCGAAGAAAGGTCGACAAGATACGCTTTCCAGCTGCCCAGAACCTCGTCGAAGCCAAGCCGCTGCACGCCGGCCGGTGCCTGCCCGCGGAAGATCTCATTGTTCACCCACTCGAAGTCGGTAAGCGTGGGAGGTTCCATCGTATTGAAGTCCGCCTGCGCCTGCACGGGTGTTTCGTTGGCCGGCGTTGATTCGGAGTCGTAGGACGACCCTTCAGCCTCTTCCGCATACTCCGTCTGTTCCGCGTATCCTGTTTCTTTCGCAGAGGTCTGGTCGGAGTCGTAGGCCTGTGTCGATTCGAAGTCGTAGGCAGGCTCCTCCGAAGCGGTGTTGTCGGAGTCGTAGGCTGGTGTTGATTCTGAGTCATAGGCAGGTGTTGCCCCGACAGTAGTCAGGTCACCGGTCTCCTGCGCGACCTCCGTCTCATATTCCTGTGTCTCGGGGAAAGAAGTCGTCTGTGCCTCTGTCTTCGTGGCTGCATACGCTCGGACAATGATTACAAGCAGTACGATATCAACCAGGAGCATAGTCAGATTGATCAGTTTTCTCATAACAGATCACCCTTAAAATCGGATCAAACCGCGTGCGTTTTATGCGCCAAAAGATTAGTCGTAATAGAATTGCATAATGTTAGTTTCGTACAATTTAAGGATAAGGTTATATACTTGTTTGCGCAATAGAAAAAAGCCCAGCCGGCATTGTGGTCTGCGGGCTTTCCGGATCGGGGTGGCTGGTCTTCGGTACTGTCAGATTTTGGGGCAAACTGAATTCGACAGTATGTTTCCGCTCCCCGTACTGTCGAATCCTGAAGCAAGTTGAAATTGACAGTACATCTCCACTCTCGGTACTGTCGGATCCTGCTGCGAGCTGAATCTGACAGTACAGGCATGCTTTTTCTTACTGTCAGATTCGGCATATCAGGTGAATAAACAGTACTGCTTTTGCCGGAACACAAAAAAGCCCACTGGCCACCATTGCCGGGGCACGAAAAAAAGCCCGCATCTGCGGGCTTCTTCGGATCGGAGTGACTGGTCTCAAAGAATAGGAGGCCAAAGGGGTAACCCTGCTACACAGAAAGTGACATGATGAAAGCGTCTGCCCGGTCGATCCAGCCTTCGACGGAGGTGGCGCGGCCATCGCCAAAGCCGTGCTCGGCATGTTCTCCTTCCTCAAGTACGGCTGGGATGGAAAGGCTGTCGAGACATTCTTTCAGGTGTTCAGAGTTGACAGGCGGGACAGTACTGTCGTCTTTACCGCAGACAATGTAGCAGGGCGGATAGTCTCTGCTCATGTGAGTATCAACATCGTATTCCTCCAGCAGAGTCTCAGAGGGTTTTCTGCCAAACATAGTGCTGAGACAGAATTTCATGACCGGACTGCTGCCAAAAAGTGTGTGGTTAATAAAAGTGTAAACCGGTATCAAAGCTTTGGGCTTCGGCAGGCCATAGGTCATATAGCCGTGGTTATCTGTGCCAAAGATCGATATCAGGCTGGCTCCGGCAGAGAAGCCGCCAACTACGTATTCCTCACTAATGCCAAACTGTTCCCTCCTGGAGAGTATCATTACCAGTGCTGCAGCAAGATCATCCAAAGGTTTCGGAAGCAGTTTTTTCCCGCCTACCCGATATGTGAGGGCGAAGGCATCATAGCCAAGCTCATTGAAACGTGCCATCACAGGGTACGCTTCCACAGCAGAGCAGACGCTGGAGTAGGCACCGCCCGCACAGAGCAGGACAAAAGGCTTCGGGCCGCGGTCTTCCTTCTTAGGGAAAAAGACTACATTCACATCTTTTTTCGCTTTATCGTCAGCACATTCAGAATCGGAGTAAACAGGGTACAGGGCTTCTCCTGCCTGTACTACTTCCCTGAGACGGGACAGGCCATATATGATGCTGTCGTGGTTCCACCCTGATGCTTCCTGCTTTTCCAGAGTAATACCGCCCATCATCATTCCAAGAAAACCAGGTGTATATAAAACATACTTTCCAACATTTCCAAATTCAGGCTGCTTCATCAGATCTTTCATTTTGATCTTCGGGGAAATATTCATAAGTTCCATATCGTTTTCTCCTTAAAAATTGTGCATATCAGGTCTTTCCTCTGTTTCAGATTTTTAAGAATGTGTTTTACACGGCATGCCAACTCTGTCTGCTTATCACTTGTATTGACCGCTTACGGCGTGCTCAAAGATCCGGCCGTCAGGCATGACGATGGTGGCATCCACGCCTTCCGGGATCTCGACATTCAGGACAAAACCGCTCTCTGCCTCATTTCCGGAATCGATGCCATTGCGCTGCCAGGCGGCTGTAATACGGCCGGAGACACTCTCGTAGGAAGCCTTCGCCCAGGTCAGGGTGCCGCCCGGATGCGGTGCTATCTCTATGCGGGTGTAGCCCGGCTCAAGAGCTCGGATGCCGCAGCAGCGTGTCCACAGCCAGGATAAGGCAGCTCCGGGAGAATAATGATTCTGGGATTTGCCCCTGATCTTCCCCGAAACGGGATCGATCGCATCCCACCCTTCCCAGATCGTGGTCGCGCCGCGGTTCACTTCATAGAGCCAGCCGGGACATTCCTCATTTTCGAGAAGCCGGTAAGCAGTCTCGGTGTAGCCGTTGTCGGTCAGAACATTGAGAACCTGATAGGTGCTAAGGAAACCGGTACCGATCCTGTAATGGTTGCCGATGACCAGGTCATTGAGCTTAGCAGCAAGTCTCTTCTTTACTTCCCCTTCAGCAAGCCCCATATATAACGGGCGGACATATTTACACTGCCGTGTCTGCTTCAGATTACCATCCTTTAAGAATCGTTCATTATAGGCACGCCTGATCTGGTCTGCAAGTTCTCCGTACTTGTTTGCGTCTGCCTCTTTGCCGAGAATCTCTGCTGCATCCGCAAGAGTCCGGGCAGAATAATAAAACCAGGCAGTGGCCACCTCGTCATCAGGAGACAGATAAGGTTTAATTCCGTCAACCAGATTCATCGCTCCCGGCTCAAGCCATTCGCCATAATGATAACCGGAATCGAGAATGAACCGGTTGTCGCCGTCCTTCCTGAAACGGTTGCGAAGACTCTTGCGGCCGGCTGCCCGCTGAATATTGAAATCAACAAAACGGCGCATGCCTTCGTAGCTTTCCTGCAGGATCGCACGGTCGCCGTAAACCTGATACTGCCGCATAGGAATCTGCGTGATCGCATCCGCCCAGCCTGCTGCTCCGGGAGTAGTCTCGTTGGATTTTCGGCTCATCATATAGACCCGCGGCACGATCGAGACAGGGGCTCCGTCAGGACGCTGCGTAAGCAGCAGGTCCTTCATCCATTTGCCGATAAACTTTCTTGTGTCTGCCAGAAGATCTGCCGTCTCAATGAAAACATTGATATCGCCGCACCAGCCAGAGCGTTCCCTGTGCGGACAGTCAGTGGGGATATCAACGAAATTTCCCTTCAGTGACCACTCGAGGTTTTTCACAAGACGATTGATTTTCTCATTCGAGCAGGAAAACTCACCGGTCATCCTGCAGTCAGAATAAACTGCCGTAGCTGTAAAATTCTCCGCCTTCACTTCTTCCGGCCAGTCAACGACCTTGACATAACGGAAACCGCAGATCATAAAGACCGGCGTATACTCCTGTGTACCGTCTTTAAGTTCATAAACCAGTTCCTGCCCTGTCCGCAGAATTCTGTCATCTCCAAGGTTGGAGGTGGTAAAATTTCCGTTCTGGTCAATAGCCTCACCATGATACAGCCGGCAGATCTGCCCTGCACTTCCGGTGACTCTGAACGAAACAAAACCGGCAATATTCTGTCCGAAATCCAGTACTGTCTCTCCATTCGGCGTGTGCAGCACCTGCGGCTTAAACGTCTCGTGTGCACAGACGATCTCCCCCTCGGAGGGCACCAGCTTTCCGTCGTATGTACAGGGAATACAGGTCTGCCAGGCACTGTCATCGTAGCCCGCGGCTGTAAAATTGCCGAATACTGCCTCTGTTTTCGCATCGTAGTGTTCAACGAATTTCATGTCCTGCTCACGGACAGGCCCATGGTCAGACCAACGCCAGCTGCTGTCGGTCTCAATGATCTGCGTATGGTCTGCATACACGAGTTCAAGGCGAGCCGCAAGTGCAGTGATGTCACCATATGTCGCGCGCATGCCCATAGGGCCGCAGCTGCCGCGATACCATCCGTCGCCTACCATGGCAGCAATGACGTTTATGCCTTCCGTGATCAGCCTGGTCACCTCATATGTCTGGTACTGCAGACGAAAAGCATAGTCCGTATAACCCGGTGTATAAAGGCTGTTATCAGGTTTGATGCCATTGATCAGCGGAATGTAGTTGCCAAGCGAGGTCATCGTCAGTTTGGCGCTCTGCAGACCGCTCCCGGCATGAAAAGTTTTTCGAACATAAACAGCAGGCAGAACGGGGCCCTTTATGTTAAAAGGGCCGGTTTGCCAGGTGATAAAATTTAAATTGACTTCCGGATACTGCTTCTCTTCCGGATACTGGTTCTGGTTCTTGTTTTGATTCATGAATGCCTCCCGAGCACTTCGGCTGACATGCGCTCAACGTCTTCTTTCGTCAGTTTATATTTCAGTCCGAACAGCACGGCCCCAAGTGCGGCAAAGATGGCAGGCATGATGATCACACATGCGATTATGCCGCTGTGAGATGCCGCGGAGAGTTGTGCACCTGCCTGAAAACCGGTTGCTGCCAGAACATATCCGGGTATCGCACCTGCAACACCCTGTCCGACTTTCGTGATAAAGGAACTGAGGGAAGCGATCGCCGCCTCGACTCTCTTGCCTGTTTTATGCTGGATATAAAGTGTATTGTCGGCCTGAATAGCATACATCAGGGTAGAAGCCATCCCTCCGCCTAATCCTGCCACGATGGTGCCGATGTATGCCAGAGGAAGCGATGTCGGAGCCAGAATACGGATTCCGAATCCCACAGAAGCGATCGCCAGACCGATGGTATAAACTTTCTTCTTTCCGGTCTTATTAGCGATGACAGGACCAAGAAACATTCCGGGCAGCATACCGACCATAGACACACCGGAGACGCCCGCCATCAATGCGAGATCCCCCATGATGTAAGTAAAGAAATAGCTGTTTGCGCCGGACTGTACAAAGCTTGCCAGACAATAGCACAGACTTGCCATAAAGGTAACTATGACCGGCTGTGCGACCAGAAATTCCATCATTTCCTTAAAAGTATATTTCTCTTCTTCTGTACCTGCGAAAGGCACACGTTCTTTCACGCCAAGAGCCCCGATCACAGAGAAGGCGATCATGATCCCGGTGTAGAGGAAAATCAGCAGGTAGTAATCTTTCAACGTCCCACCTGCTATAATGATAGGACCGCTGATCGATACGATCATGCCGCCAAGAATCAAGCCGACCATTTTCCAGACAGACAGTGTGTTTTTCTCTTTCAGATCTGCTGTCATAACGGGCATCAAACCATTGGTCGGGATATCCATGATATCAAAAGTCCATCCCAGCAGAAGGTAACTGACATAGACTACGACATAC
>OCTX012185289.1_pt1 | contig 10225 bp, 10 predicted proteins | sample 1539691 | NCBI WGS metagenome assembly OCTX01 (sample SAMN02144231, study PRJEB22623) | gut metagenome | biome: sheep rumen | host: Ovis aries | place: New Zealand | reverse complement strand
CGTTCCCAACTGTCCGCCAGGATACCATTCCTCGGCAGTAAACACATCATTAGCCTTACCGAAGGCACTCTCTTCGGGAGTCAGTTCTCCCATTCCACCACCAGTAGTGGTATCATCAGAACAAGCGGTTAATGACAGAACTGCCATTCCGATTATCACTTTTGATAGGTTTTTCAATTTAATCATGTTACTTATTTTAAAGGTTATTTGTTTTTTAACGGCTGAAGCGTCTCACCTTTTTAGGGTGAGGCGCTTAGCACTTGATTGTCTGTGTATGTTTATTTATTCCTCTGTATCCCAATCGTTATCGTCCTCAAATGCGATATTCCAAATAGTGCAGCAGTACTTCACGAAAGGAGCAGGCATGTTGCTGATAGCCTCAATAGCCTTAACGTAAGTGCCTTCCAAATCAGTATTGACGTTGTTCTTGTTCACACTGGCAAAGAAGGTGTGGAAACTGTATTTGTTGGCTGTCTTGTCAGTAGAACCCAACCAAATGTTGCGGATAGAACGGATGTTGTCGCGGAAATCGGCAATAGAGTTGTAACTATAAGGAGACTCTACATAAGATACGTCACCAGCAGAGAAAGGATTAGCAATCTTCGCAGTACCTACTTCGTTGGCAATACCTACACAGCTACCCTCATCGTCGGAAAGAACTTGAGCGATAGCAGCCTTTAGTGTTTTGAAAGTGCTCTTGCTGTCAACACCGGCACTTGTCAGGTTTTCACCATAGCTTAAACCATTCTGAGTGGTGTATGGAAGACCAGCTGCCTTTACGACGGTTACACGACTGGCGTTGGCTGTTGTCTCACCCTCCCATGCTACCTGCAACTGGAAGCAACGTTGTTTTAGCAGGGTGCAGATGGTCTGGGCGTAGGCCAGTTCCTGCTCGCCAGTGATGTTTTCGAAGTTCTTGTATGTGTCTTTTCCCTGGAACTCAGCAACTTTACGAGGCTTTCCGTCGCGGAACAGGATGAACTCCAAAGCGTGGAAACCAAGAATAGTTGCATCCTCCAACATCTCGTCATCAGCCTGACCTTTATTGAAGTAGCTCAGCAGGAGTGAACGATTCAAAGGCCAAGAGTCGATGGTGGGGTCGATATCGAAGTCGGAGGCAGCACCCATCAGGAAGGCCTCAGAACGCTCCCAATAGAGACGGGCTGCCTTGAAATCTTCGCATGCCTTGTCGATTTGTGCCTGTGTAATTGTACTGGTTGTCAGTCCGTTCAGCGTTTTCTCCAAATCCTCAACGTTGTTGGCCAAGTTGGTATAAGTGGGTACAATCACATTATCAACAAGATTGGAGAGTACAGCATATAGATAGGCTTCCTGAAGTTCAGAGAGTTGAGACGATGCGATGATGGCATTAGCTGCTGTCAATTCGTCAACCAGATCGGTACAACCGTCAATAGCTGCATTACCGAAAGACTTGTCAGTATAGCTACTGGCAGTGTTTGATGCATAAGTGTCATTATCGACCGTGGGTGATGTGGTTACAATGTCGAATTCTGTGGTTTCTCCACCTCCACCTGTTCCACCTTTGTCGTTATTGTCATCTCCACAAGCGGTAAATGTCATCGCACCCATCAGGGCTGCGAAAGAGAAAATTAAATACTTTTTCATGTCTGTTAATTATTTATGTTACATTGTTTTTTGTTTCAATTCGTCTAACTGTTGCTGAAGCTGATTGATGCGCTCGTTCAGCTTCTGCACATCGTATTGTTCCTGCTTGGCCAAAGTCTTGTGACCGAAGTCAAAGAAGCCCTCGAAGGCAGCACCGATATTCAGTGATGGCTCGTTGTTATAGAGCGATTTCAAGAAACGCTTAGAGTATTCAGCCTTGATAACTACCTGCTTAATGGGGTGATAGTTTAGACCGAGTGCCATGCGCTTTACCTCGGTATAACCATAGTCGGTATCCTTGGTCTTGCTGGCGTATGGATTATACTGCTCGTAGCGCCCGAAGATATACATCTTCTGATGGTGATTGCGCATGTAATGAATCTGTGAGAAGATGTCGTAACCGGCTTCAATACCAATGGCGTAGGCATTCTTGCTGACAAAGGCGGAATGTTTGTATGGCGACTTGGAATTCAGACGGTTATAGACGTACTTCAACTGTTCGGCGTCACCGAGATAACCGTACGTTCCCTGTCCGCGGACAATCCAGTTGTGGGCATTATAGGTGAAGTCGATAGAACCGATAGCAACAACTCCCTTGTATTCGGCATCCACACCATTGACATTGCGAGGATAGCTGTTGCCAATGCTATGTCCGTAGTAACCGCTGATACCGATGCGCAGACCTGGTACGGTGTAGTTGTCTAAACGAAGAGCCAAGCCGTATTTATTGGCAATATCAAACTCCAATGGTGATTTATGTCCTTTATGAATCCATCCTGTGTTGGTGAAATGGTCGGCATTCAGACCAGCCAGGAACTGTGCCTCGTAGCGGAAATCTTTGTAACGTCCCCAGAAAGAAACACCCGTCTGATGCCATGTAGAAGGCAGAATGGTGTTCTCGCCCTCAGGACGATAAACAGTGAAGAAATTCAAGGGCTCATGGTGGGCATTATTCAAGCCGACGGGCACTACGATGTGACCAATACGGATGTTAGCCCATTTGTCGAAAGACTTCTGAATCCAGAACTGTTCCAGTTCCACTTCACCGCCTTTCTCGGTTTCCTGTTCCCATTCGCCGCCTTCTTCGTCTTCCTTCTCGTAGGCAATACCGTTACCGCCATGTTCGAACTCAATCTCAGTGCCGAAACTCCAGCCCTTGCCGAAATCATAGCCGATGGAAATGGCTACGTGAGGGATGTCGAAACGTCCGTGACTGGGATCGTCCTTATGTGCTTCGGGCTGACTGTAACGGCTGACGTGGTCGCTATAGAAATTGCGGGAAAAACCAATTTCGCCGTATGCACCGAATGACAAACGGTCGAAGAATGTCTTCTTAGGAAGGCTATCCTTTTTTTGTACTTCTAAATCCTGAGCACTGCCGAGTATGCAACTGGTAAGCAGTGCTAACGTAAAAATTATCTTTCTCATTACTATACTATTTTTTTTACGCTGCAAAGGTAGAATGTTTCAGTAATTCCTACAATACCTAAAAATGATGAAATTGTAATTTGCTATTGTATAATTCCGTCAAAAGCAGTAATTTTGCATCGTCATAATATATAATAAGGTGTAGTATGAAGAATTTAAAGATGTATGAGCCCAGTGATAAGATGATATCGCTTATCAAGGATGACTACAATCTGTTGCAGGCATTGGGTGGTTTTGGTATCAACCTGGGTTTTGGCGATAAAACAGTAGCCGAAACCTGTCAAATGAACAATGTGGATACTTACACGTTTCTTGCAGTAGTGAATTTCATCATCAACGGTTCTGCAAAACATGAGGATGATGAGTTAATAGATGTTCGGACATTGCTTCACTATCTGGATGCCAGTCATACTTATTTCTTAGACTACCAGTTGCCGTCTATACGTCGGCAGTTGGCAGAGACTTTTGATGAGAAAGACTCTCTGGGACATCTGATTATGAAATTCTATGATGGTTATGCGCGTGAGATTCAACGCCACATGAGATATGAGGAGAAGACGTTGTTTCCTTATGTGGAGGCTCTGCTGGAAGGGCGGCAGGCGAATAATTATAATGTGGAGACTTTCTCCAAACATCATGAATCAACTGACAAGGCGCTTCGTGAACTGAAACTGATGATTATCAAGTATCTGCCTTCAGACGCGCATAGGAACAATAAATTGACGGCTACCCTGTATGATATCTATAATAACGAAGAGTGGCTGAAACTACATGCCGAGGTGGAGGATAAGATATTCGTTCCTGCCGTCCGCCGCTTGGAAACCGAGACGAAGCAAAACGATGTGACGAAGAATATCTCTACCATGGTATTCAAGGGCGGGACAGATAATAGCGAATCATTGTCAGACAGAGAAAAGGATGTGATTGTTGCATTGGTGCAGGGAATGTCGAACAAGGAAATAGCCGACCATCTGTGTATTTCTACAAATACCGTTATCACGCATCGTAGAAATATAGCACGAAAACTCCAAATCCATTCACCAGCAGGTCTGACTATCTATGCCATTGTGAATGGGCTGGTAGATATTTCATCCGTAAAATTATAAGCAATTAGATGTTGTTGATATCAACGTATCCGTGCATCACCGCATAAATGGTGAGGGCGGATACGCTTTTCATACCCAGTTTGTCCATGATATTCTTGCGGTGGGTAATGACTGTTGCTAATCCGATGTTCAGCTTGTCGGCTATCTCTTTGTTGATATAACCTTGAACAATGAGCGACATGACTTCTATTTCGCGGTCGGACAAGATTTTCTGTTGCAGTATCTTGGGCATTGGTGGCAGATTCTTTCCGCCTTCATGGGCATGTTGCTCCAACATCAACAGTTGTCGGATTAATTGCTGCTCGGGCTGGTTGATGCAGAGACTATGAAACTCGGCCAATTGGGAGGTGTCGTTCAACTGCAACGTGAGAACAATAGTCTTTCGACGCCTCTCCTGGAAGAATTGGCGCTCTTGCAACACAACATCCATTGACACGAAATAGTGGACATACGAATCGGCATTATTGGCTTCCAATTCCGAAAAAGAGCCAAAGATATCTACCGTCATGATAGGCATGACGTTCTGAAGTATCTGTTTCAGACCAAGTGTTGCCAGCGTATTGGGGTCAATAATAGCAATCTTCGGTCGTCCCTGTGGCATCATCGGATGTTGCATGTTATCCCTTCTTTTGCATGAAAGCCAGTTTCTCTGCTTGTTGCATGATGATATCAGCCATCACATCGTTGTTAGGATTGTCTCCGTTCACGATATCAAACATCCATTTGATACCGGGTTTACCACCTCCTGCTTTCAGGATGTGTACGATGCAAAGGTTCTGTAAACCGATATTGGATGAAAGGATATCAATGTCAGTCGAACCTAATTGATAGAGTGCCAGCTGATAAGCGTCATCGCTGTTATCACGGATTAATTTCTCAATATCAGCCAATGTCTTCATATTCATTCGCCGCAATAACTGCAGGTAGGGAGCTGGTGACACATTTTGCAATTCTGCCTTAGTAACGGCGGCTATCTGGCGATTCAGCTTGTCGAATGGCTGTAAGGCAATATAGGAATGGAAGGTGTCTCCATCCAACATGACTTCTTCCAGTTTTCCCTTCTGTACCAGACTCTCCATCCGTCGGCGGTAGTCGCTGATTTCCGTGCGAATGCGGCTGAACTCATTATCGGCAAGCTCTAATAATCCTGCCAACCGACTGAGATTCCTGTGGTATTCTGTTGGTATCTCGATAGTGCTCTTATAGCCAATATCATGCTGGATGGCCGACCAGACGTGCTGAAGGGCAGTGCGCATCTGTATTTCAAATGCTATATTGTTCAACTCGGGGTGCGACTCATTATAGTACAGCGTCTTGGGCAGTTTGCAAATGTAGTGGAGAGAGTTGTAGCCGAAGCTGTCGAACTGGTGCATCTTACGCTTGTCGATAGAGTTGTCCCAGTCAACATCGAACAAGGTCTCCACCATGGAGGCAATGCGATCAACGTCCTCATTGTAAAAGGTGATTATACGAGCACCGAAGATGTCTGTAATGTCATTAATGGTCTGATACTTAGCCCCTTTCAGTGCCAGCTTCCCTGCCAAGGAGTCCTCTGCCTTGATGCGTGACTCCATGGTGTTTAACTCAATGCCTGTTTGCTTGACCAATTCTTTCATTTTTCCCATTACGACCTGCTGAAGAAGACTATACGTAGGAAGTTGTTCCCGATAGTCTTCTAACAGCATCGTACAATGCATATCCAGCTCGTATTCCATCACCGATTACTTGATTTCGAAAAGATTATAGAATCCTGTCATCATGAAAACCTTCTTGATTTCGTCATTGATGTTTTCAATAACAACTTTACCTCCTTTGGCTGCTGCTTCTTTGCGAAGACTCAAAAATAGTCGGAGACCAGAACTGCTGATATAGTCAAGTTTGGTGCAGTCCAATGTGATTTCCTTGTCAGCGTGGTCCATCAGTGGTTGCATGTCTCTGGTAGCCTGTACTGCTGCAGGAGTGTCGAGGCGACCATTCATCAAGGCGAGATATCCGCCATTCTGTTCTTTAATTTCGATAGTCATATTATATAAGTAATTTATTGATTTTGAACTTCAAACAATGTGTCAAATCCTGTCATCTCGAAAACCTTTTCGATTTCTTCGTTGATATTCAGGGGTTACTTTGCTACCAACAGCAGAAGCATTCTTACGGATATTCAGCAATATGCGTAAACCATAGGTTCTTGATAAGTGTTAAGATGTTGTGACCGTCAACGCGTTCGTAACTCACGGTATCCATAATCTTTCGTACCAGATAGATGCCAAGTCCTCCGATAGGCCGTTCTTCTGCACTGAGGGTGATGTCAGCATCCTCTTTTTGCGTAGGATCAAACGGAATGCCGCTATCGGAAATAATAAACTTGATGTATTGGGGAGTATAGCTGGCATCAATGTCAACCGTTCCCTTGCCTCCTTGATAGGCATAGAGAACAACATTGGTCGCAGCCTCTTCCAGAGCAAGGTTGATACTTGCTACAAGTGCCATATCAACACCTGCTTCTTCGCATACCGTATCAACGAACTCTGGGAGCTTTGACAGCTCCTCCACTTCGTTCTTGATAGTCAGGCGATGTGACTTTGTATCGGGGGCCTGTTGACTTTCCATGAGACATACATCTATTTAAAACAGTGCAAAGATACAAAAAAAATGGCAATCCGTTAAAAGATTGCCATTTTTTTTGCAATTACTGCCTTATGATAAGAATCCGAGTAGGGCACCAGCTGCTACTGCGGAGCCGATAACACCAGCTACATTGGGACCCATAGCATGCATCAGAAGGAAGTTATGACGGTCGTATTCCAAACCGAGGTTGTTGGAGATACGGGCTGCCATTGGAACAGCACTTACACCTGCATTACCAATCAGCGGGTTCAGTTTCTTGTCCTTCGGCAGGAAGAGGTTCATAATCTTTACAAAACATACACCACTCATGGTTGCAATAATAAATGCACCAGCACCAATCATGAAGATATAAATCGTATTCATGGTGAGGAATTCAGATGCCTGTGTTGAGCAACCTACAGTTAATCCCAAAAGCATGACTACAATATCATTCAGGGCTGCACCAGCAGTCTTGGCCAGACGGGTAGTCTTGCCCGACTCTTTAAGCAGATTGCCAAAGAAGAGCATGCCTAACAACGGAAGGCCGGAAGGTACGATAAATGTTGTCAAAAGCAGTCCGATAATGGGGAATAAAATACGTTCAGTCTGTGATACCTCGCGTGCGGGCTTCATCTTGATAACGCGCTCCTTTTTAGTGGTAAGCAGGCGCATCAATGGCGGCTGAATCAGCGGTACCAGTGCCATATAGCTATAGGCACATACGGCTATAGCTCCCATCAGATTGGGGGAGAGCTTGCTGGAGAGGAAGATGGCGGTAGGACCGTCGGCACCTCCGATGATAGCAATACCTGCAGCCTGATTGGGCTCGAAGCCCAAAGCCAAAGCAAACATATAGGCACCGAAGATACCAAACTGGGCAGCAGCGCCAATCAGCATCAGTTTAGGATTAGCCAAAAGAGCCGAGAAGTCTGTCATGGCTCCGATACCCAGGAAGATGAGTGGCGGATACCAACCTTGGCGCACACCTTGATAGAAAATATTCAGGACAGAGTTGTCTTCGTACAGACCTATCTCCAGTCCGGCATCGGCACGGAATGGAATATTACCCAGTATGATTCCTAAGCCGATGGGTACCAACAGCAGGGGCTCAAAGTCTTTCTTGATGGCAAGCCATATAAAGAGTGCACCTACTGCTATCATGATGAGATTTCCTGCCGTAGCATTGGCAAAACCTGTGTAGGTCAGGAACTCATTGAAGTTTTCTACGATAAATTGCCACATAGCCTTTTTACTTTTTTACCCTTTTACCTTTATCCGATGGTCAGCAATACTGCACCTTCCATAACGGCATCTCCTTGATTGACAGCGACAGATGTTACCGTACCGGCATATTCTGCTTCGATGTTGTTCTGCATCTTCATGGCCTCCAGTACGACAACGGTGTCGCCCACGGCAACGGTATCTCCCACTTTGACATTGACACTCGTGATAGTGCCTGGCAGAGGAGCCTTTTGTGCGTTACCGGCACCAGCGGGAGCGGCAGCTTGAACAGGAGCAGCTGCGGCAGCAGGGGCAGCAGTGGCTACGGGTTTGGGCGCTTCCACCTTAGGCTTGACGATGGTCGGGTGCTTGGCAGCATTAATGGGCTGCTGCAGTTCTACCTCAAATGGAATGCCATTGACATTAACTTTCGCGATGTTGCCTTCTACTTCCTCGATTTCTACTTCGTAGTCAACACCTTGTACTTTATATTGATACTTGCTCATATCTATAAACTCTAAACATTAAACTCTAAACTTTATTTCAATTCTGGCCCAGTGGGGATATGTTGTCCCTGATGGGTCGTTGGCAGTAAGGGCTCGTGGAAATGAGTCATCTGACTGTATTCGTCATCCCATCCTGTATCGTGATGCTTGATGGTGATAACGCCACTCTCCACATCGTGCACATTGTCGCGATACTGCTGCAGCGCCATACCGATAACAGCCATATAGACCTCACGGTCAATACCCTTGGTGTCGAAACCTTCTTTCAGGATAACTCCTGTCTTATGGCCCACTTCAATGGTCTTTTCCACCGTCTTGGTGATAGGTTTGATAGGCTGGGTATTAATGACTTTCTTGGCAGTTTCCTGATGGCGCATAAACATTCCGAAGAGTGTGAAGAAAATCCATAACAAGGCCAGGCAGAGGAACACGATACCCATCGCCATAATAGCCATAGCAAATCCATAGGGGTCTTCGCGCTTAAACTTTTCTACTTTTGACTCACTGACTGTGGTCATGTTTAAAATGCCTGGTGTTACTCGGTCGTCAGATTTTACTTCCCAGTCTGCGGAAGTTCCGTTGTTGGCAATACGTGCAAACGACTGGTTCGAGTTTAATACAGGAACTGTAATTGAATCGACGAGCTGTGTCGCGTTACCGTTGTAAAGAGCAATCCAAAGTGGTTTGGTGGCTTCAACGGGAACGGAGAGATGCAAAGAACCCAGAGCGGGTTTGCTGTTTAATTGAAACACGATGAGTTGTTGACCTTTCAGATTGGTACGTTCATCGCCATTGGGAATCTGACTCATGCGACTCACACGCTCAGGAACACTCATCTTCTTGTCGAGTACGGAGCGGTCTGTGGTCAGGTACATACCGCGAATATTGTAGGTTGAGTGCGAAATATTGGCAATTTCAACCCAGGCATGTCGTGCTCCGTATTCATCAATCAGGCTCGACTCATTCTCCGTCATCACCTCATTGAGCTTGATGCTGGCATCAAGTTGAGCCATCGCGGGCTGAGCTGCTAAGGCGAAGAGTGAGCCTAATAGGAATCCGATTTTTTTCATTTGTTTGGTTTTGTATTATTATATATTCTAGTTGTTCTAGTTATCCGCAGAAGAACAGCACGATAATCTGTGCCGTGAAGATGCGGAGGAACATGGAGAGCGGATAAACCGTCGAGTATCCTACGGCAGGGGCTTCCTTCGAGCATACAGAGTTAGCGTATGCAAGGGCAGGGGGGTCGGTGTATGTACCGGCTATCATACCCATAATGGTGAAGTAATTGAACTTGAACTTCAGACGGGCGATAGGGCCTACTATCAGAATGGGGATAGTGGTAATCAGGAAACCAGTGAACACATAGAGCAATCCGTCGCCCTCTACCACCGTCTCAAAGAAGTTGGCACCAGCCTTGATTCCCACGCTGGCTAAGAAGAGCACCAAACCGATTTCGCGCAACATCATATTGGCTGATGTCGTGGTGTAGGTTACCAGATGTATCTTATAACCATAGCGGCCGATGAGGATAGCAATGATGAGTGGTCCTCCGGCGATACCCAGTTTCATAGGAACAGGCATTCCCGGTATAGCGATGGGCAGTGAGCCGAAGATGATACCAATGATGATTCCGACGAAGATAGTAGCAATGTTAGGAGCGTTCAGACGACGGATGGAGTTACCCATCTTGTTAGCTACGCGGTCTGCAGCATCCTCCGGACCTACTACCAT
>OCTX012289831.1_pt1 | contig 10226 bp, 7 predicted proteins | sample 1539691 | NCBI WGS metagenome assembly OCTX01 (sample SAMN02144231, study PRJEB22623) | gut metagenome | biome: sheep rumen | host: Ovis aries | place: New Zealand | reverse complement strand
CCGACAATCACCGGCAAACAAATGTCGGAGACTTTGTCGGTGAGCCAACGCACTATCGAACGTGACTTATCCACTTTACAGAAGAAAGGTATTCTGAAACATGAAGGCAAGGACAATGATGGGGTGTGGGTGGTGCTTGAAAAAAAAGACTAGATATTTGCTTTTAAGAAGATTAGCTATAGATAAAACAATAAATCGGAGGGACTGGTTTTTGATTCCTCAACGATTCATTCTTATATTTAACTTTGCAGGCTGAATACATATGGACTTCAGCCTGCTTTTTGCTTATTATTATTAAAAGGTAAGGAGAAAATGTGTGGTTTCAGAAAAAAGTATTAACTTTGCAGGCAAATATTTGTACGACCATGAGTCTGACTCAGATAATAGGAAATGTGTTTAAGCCCCGTCAGAAGGCTTTGGAGAAGCATCTGAATGGTGGTGAGGCGCTGCAGCATGCAGTGCTGAAACATCTGATACACACTGCTAAGGATACAGAATACGGCAGGAACCATGCCTTTGACAATATCAAGGACTATGAGCAGTTCGTCTCAATGGTGCCTGTCAACACCTACGAGGAGTTGAAGGGCGACATCGACCGCATGCGCCATGGAGAGAAGAATGTGCTGTGGCCAGGACGTGTCAGATGGTATGCCAAGTCGAGCGGTACCACAAACGACAAGTCGAAGTTCATCCCTGTCAGCGACGAAGGTCTGCAGAAGATTCACTATGCTGGCGGACGCGACTCGGTGGCACTGTATCTCCGCAACAACCCCAAGTCGAGAATGTTCGACGGCAAGGGACTGATTCTTGGTGGCAGTCATGCACCAAACTATAATGTAGCCGGTTCGCTGGTGGGCGACCTCAGTGCCATTCTGATAGAGAATATCAATCCGCTGGTCAACTTGGTGCGCGTACCCAAGAAGGAGACAGCCTTGCTGAGTGACTTTGAGGTGAAGCGCGAGCGTATAGCCCGTGAAGCGATGAACAAGAACGTCACCAACATTAGTGGTGTACCCTCATGGATGCTCTCTGTGCTGAACTGCATGATGGAGATGACGGGTAAGGAACATCTGGAAGAGGTATGGCCCAACATCGAGGTGTTCTTCCATGGTGGTGTGGCCTTCACGCCATACCGCAAGCAATATGAGCAGCTGATAACATCGCCCAACATGCACTATATGGAGACCTATAACGCCAGCGAGGGATTCTTCGGACTGCAGGACGATCCTGCCGACAAGGCCATGATGCTGATGTTGGACTATGGCGTGTTCTATGAGTTCCGCCCCATGGACGGAGGTGACATTGTTCCTTTGTGGGGTGTGGAGACGGGCAAGAATTATGCTATGATCATCTCTACTAGCTGTGGATTATGGCGCTATGAGATAGGCGATACAGTACAGTTCACATCTACCAATCCTTATAAGTTTATTATCTCTGGTCGCACCAAGCACTTTATCAATGCCTTTGGTGAAGAACTGATTGTAGACAATGCGGAGAAGGGACTGGCTTATGCTTGTGAACAAACTGGCGCTGAGGTTAGTGAGTATACCGCAGCTCCAGTGTTTATGGACCAGAATGCCAAGTGTCGTCATCAGTGGCTCATTGAGTTCTCCAAGTCGCCGAATGACTTGGCACTATTTGCTGACCTGTTGGACAAGAAGTTGCAGGAGATCAACAGCGACTATGAGGCCAAGCGTTATAAAGACATCACCTTGCAACACTTGGAAATCATCCAGGCCCGTCCCAACCTGTTTAACGACTGGCTGAAGATGAAGGGTAAGTTGGGTGGACAGCACAAAGTGCCCCGTTTGAGCAATTCACGCGAGCATATCGACGTCTTGTTGCAATTAATGAAGAATGAAGAATGAAGAATGAAGAATGCAACGCCACCTTGAGAAAGTGGTTAAGAAGAATAAATGATCATGGAATGAGGTTGTTGCCACTGTGTGCAACATTCTTCATTCTTCATTCTTCATTCTTCATTCTGAGTTGTGCCCGCATGGGTGCACCCGATGGCGGTTGGTATGACGACGACCCTCCCCGCATTCTCGGCAGTGCCCCTGCAGACAAAGCTACGGGAGTGAAGTCGAAAAAGGTGACCATCTTTTTCGATGAGTTCATCAAACTGGCCGACCCCACGCAGAATGTCACCATCTCACCGCCTCAGTTGGAGATGCCTGAGATTGCCGCCAAGGGTAAGAAGATTGTGGTGCAGCTGAAAGACTCACTAAAACCCGATATGACGTATACCATCGACTTCAGCGATGCCATCAGCGACAACAACGAAGACAACCCGATGGGCAACTATACGTTTACCTTCTCTACAGGCGAGCAGGCCGACACACTCGAGATGTCGGGTCATGTGCTCAGTGCCGAGAACCTGGACCCCGTGGCAGGCATACTCGTTGGTTTATATAACGACTTGGCAGACTCTGCCTTCCGTACCAAGCCCCTGTTGCGCGTAGCCCGCACTGACGCCAACGGACATTTCGTCATCAAAGGTATTGCCGATGGGGAATACCGCATCTATGCCTTGCAAGATCTTGACGGCAACTACATGTTTTCACAGAAGAGCGAGATGCTTGCCTTCTCGCACGACACCTATAGACCTACTGTCAAGCCCGATATGCGTCAGGACACCATCTGGCGCGACACCCTGCATATCGACAGCATCGCACAGGTGCACTATATGCACTACTATCCCGATAATGTCGTGCTGACAGCCTTCCAGGAGAAGCTGACAGACCGCTACCTGCTGAAGACGGAACGCAAGGATGCCGACCGCATACAGGTGTTCTTCAGCTATGGCCATGAGCAGTTGCCCATCATCCGCGGCCTCAACTTCAACAGTGACGACGCCTTTATCGTAGAGAGCAATGCCAAGAAGGACTCTATTACCTACTGGCTGCGCGACACGCTGTTGGTCAACCAAGACACGCTGTCGTTTGAGATGACCTATCAGATGACAGACTCTTTAGGACAACTGGTGGCCAAGACAGACACCATCGAGGCGTTGGCAAAGACACCTTATGCCAAGCGTCTGAAAACCCAGCAGAAGGAATACGAGACTTGGTTTAAGTTGCAAGAGAAGAAGCGTAAGCGTGAAGAGCCTTACGACAGCATCTATCCTGCCAAGCCCTTAGAGGTTAAGTTCAATGTTCAACAGGCGATGGACCCCAACCGTTCCATCCAGATTGAACTGCCTACGCCTCCTGCCATCGTAGACACGGCAGCCATCCATCTCTATACCAAGATAGACACGCTATGGTATCGTGCCAACTACGAATTTCACCAGCAAGACAGTCTCTTGCGCAACTATGAGATGGTGGTCGACTGGCATACTGGCGCAGAGTACAGCTTTGAGGTTGACAGTGCCGCCTTTGTAGACATCTACGGCAAGGCCAATAAGCCCTTCAAGCAAGGGCTCAAGGTGAAGAAGCTTGACGACTATGCTACACTCTTCTTCGACATCAGCGGCTATGCAGACAGTGCTGACGTCGTCGTACAGCTAATCGACAAGAGCGACAAACTGGTGGCAACGAGCAAGATGGATGCCGACCATTCTGTCGCCTTCTACTATGTCAAACCTGGCACCTACTACGCTCGAGCCTTTATAGACCGCAACGGTAACGGCTTATGGGATACGGGCGAATACGATGCCGACCAACAGCCCGAAGCTGTCTACTACTTCTCCCGTGAGATAGAGACCAAGGCGAAGTTTGACATCACACTGACGTGGAACCTGGTGGAGAAACCACTCAACCAGCAGAAGCCGTCAGCACTCGTCAAGAAGAAATCGAGCAAGAAACAGCAGCGCAGAAACCGCAATGCCGATCGCGCTGCCAAGATGGGAATAGAATATATCAAGAAGTCATAAGATTACTTAGAAAAGAGATAGGAGATTACTACTATGAAACGCTTTATCGTATTATGGGTTTTCGCTATGACGGTCATGTCATCGTTTGCCCAGTGTGGTATTGAGAATAAAGCCTTTAAGTCAGGCGAGTTTGTAGGTTACGACCTCTATTTCAACTGGAAGTTCGTATGGGTAAAGGTAGGTACTGCGTCCATGTCTACCGTACAGTCCAGTTTCAAAGGACAGGATGCATTCCGCTGCAGCCTCATCACCCGCGGTAACAGTAAGCTGGACAACATGTTCGTCATGCGCGACACGCTGCTCAGCTACACCACAATGGACCTTGCCCCCCTCTACTTCCGCAAGGGAGCCCGCGAAGGCAAGCGCTACTATGTCGATGAACTCTGGTACACCTACCCTAAAGGCAACTGCCATCTCAAACAGCACGAAATCAACAGCCGTGGTGAACACTACTGGAAGGAGTCGGAGTATAAAGACTGCATCTACGACATGATGAGTGTCTATCTGCGTGCCCGCAACTTTGACGCCTCCAAGCTGAAGGTTGGCGACAAGATACCCCTTCCTATTGCCGACGCCTCAAGTATTGCCAACTCGTGGCTGAAATACAATGGCATCACCAACGTAAAGATGAAGAACAGCGACACCAAGTTCCGCTGTCTGGTGTTCTCGTTCATCGAGCGTGAGAACGGCAAGAATCATGAACTCATCCGCTTCTACATCACCGATGACCAGAACCATCTGCCCGTGCGTCTGGACATGTTCCTCTCATTCGGCTCTGCCAAGGCTTACCTGACTGGCTATAAGGGACTGCGCAACGAGATGACTTCCAAGGTGAAATAGTTTTAGCGGTAAAACAAGTTGTTTTAGGGGTAAAACAAATTGTTTTAGGCCTAAAACAACTTGTTTCAGCCTGTAGAACACAACAAGAAGAAAGAAGACAGGAATGAGATGGTTTGCTAAAAAAGGATTACCTTTGTAGCATGGAAGAAAACGACTGCAACGCCACGCTCTTGGAGAACGAACTGTTTGAGGGACTGAAAGTCAGCGTGCTGGACGATGGTCTTCAGGTTGTGGAGCCCGACGTGTTGGTAGACATCTCTACCATTGCCGCCTGTTTCCAAGACTATGGGCATCATCCGCTGGCGCATCTCATCAATCGTCTGAAGCCCATGTCAAACACGGCGCCCATCCTGTTAGGTAACTTTGCAGGTACGGCGCTGGACCAGATTATACACGACCCAGCGGCAGACTTCGGCGACATGCTTCGCACCTCGTTCAGCGAACAGGCTCTGCAGTTCTGCACCTGCGAAGACTTCAATCCTGCCAAGTTCAAGACGGATGCATTGCGCCAGGTGAACAACATCCGCGAGGCAGTAGACGTGTTGTTCGACGAATACGACCGCGACAAGGCATTGCTGGAACCCTCGTTTGTCTGCAAGGCACTGGGACTGCGTGGACGTGTCGACCTGATGACCAGCGACATGCGTCTGCTGGTGGAACAGAAGTCTGGCAAGAAATGGGTAGGCTTCAGAGAGGCCCACTATGTACAGGTACTACTTTATTATGGTGTGCTGCGCCATAACTTCCAGTTGGATGCCGACAGCGTGGACATCCGACTGCTCTACTCGAAATATCCAGCCAGCCAAGGACTGCTGGATGTAGCTAATAACGACACCCTGTTCCGCGAGGCCATCCATCTGCGCAACCTCATCGTCGCCCTGGAAATGAAAATAGCCCGTGAGGGCTTTGCCTCCGTGTTGCCACTGCTGCAGCCCGACGTGCTGTTGCAGCGACAGGAGAAGTCCGAATTCTTCCATCGCTATGTACGTCCAGAGATAGAACGCACGCTGCAGCCCTTGCGCAGTCTTGCAGCCCCAGAGCTCGACTACATGGAGCGTATGGTGACGTTTGTCTTCAGAGAACAGTTTGCCCAACGGCTTGCGCAGGACACCGACGACGAGCTGCGTCGAGGCGATATGGTGTATTACTACAGAAAGGATGGCGACCCTGACCTCTGTCACCATATCTTAAATAAAGGTATGATAGAGCGCATCGACGATGACGAGATTACGGTATGGTCCAACGACAACAGACAGGACACCCCTGAGACGCTTTCCAAAAAGCATTATGCCATCGAGCCAGCCTCCACCGATGCTACCACCACGGCAGCACTGCGCAGTTTGATGGCCTTCTGCGGAGCGTCGCCCCAGAAGCGCCACCTGCTGATGGGAACCCAGCCTCCTCGCCAGGACCCCACGCTGCAACTCTCCCGTTCCTATCACCCTGCCTACAACGACATCTTGTTGCATGCCAAGCAAGCTCGCGACTATTTCCTGTTGCAAGGACCTCCAGGAACAGGCAAGACTTCTATGGCCCTGCGCTTCCTGGTAGAAGAGACACTTGCCAACAGCCAACAGCCAACAGCTAACAGCCTCCTTCTTACCGCCTACACCCATCGGGCTGTCGACGAGATCTGTGCCATGCTGGAAGACAGTGGACAGGACTATCTGCGACTGGGTAGCGAGACCAGCTGCGACCCCCGCTTTGCCCATCGACTGCTGAGTAGTGCCTTCAGCGAGAGACCCAAGTTAAGTGATATCCGTCAGCGACTGGAACAAGTGCCCATCGTGGTCAGCACCACGCTGACCTTGCTGACACGCCCCTTCCTGTTGAGCATGAAACACTTCTCGCTCTGCATCGTCGATGAGGCCTCACAGATTCTGGAACCCTATATCGTTGGACTACTCTCGTCAGACAGCATCGACCGTTTCATCCTTATTGGCGACCATAAGCAGTTGCCTGCTGTGGTGGCACAAGCAGATGATGAGCCACAACTGCACGGCTGTCGCCTGTCACTCTTTGAGCGTCTGCTACGCCAAGAGCGAGAGGCTGGCCGCCAGGCCTTTGTGGGGCTGCTGCAGCACCAGGGGCGCATGCATCCAGACATTGCGGCCTTCCCTAATGCCTTTTTCTATCGACATGAACAACTGCAGCCAGTACCCTGCCCCCACCAGTTGGAGACAGACCTCGACTATGGCGAACCATCGGAAGACGCACTCGACGACCAGCTCAAGCGACACAGGGTGCTCTTCCTTCCTGCCGACGACGAGGCCTCGGTGGTCGTCGACGTGCTGCGCCGCCTCTATCGTCAAATAGGCAGCGAGCGTTTTGATGCAGCACGTAGCATCGGCATCATCGTGACCTACCGCCACCAGATAGCCCAGATACACCGCAAACTTGTGCTGTTGGGATTCCCCCAACTGGAAGCCATCACCATCGATACCGTCGAGCGCTATCAAGGCTCCCAGCGCGATGTCATCATCTACTCCACGGGAGTCCAGGACCAAGACGGACTTGACTTCCTGACCTCCAACTGTTTTGAGGAGGACGGTCACACGATAGACCGCAAACTCAACGTAGCAATGACACGTGCCCGCAAGCAACTCATCATAACAGGTCAGGAAGCATTACTACGCAAAAATGCTATTTTCTCCGAACTTATTGCACATTATTCCATATAATTTCGTACTTTTGTAACATGAAGGAAAGCGTCATACTGCAAGACCTCAGCATAGGATATACTCATAAAGGCAGAGAAAGGACTGTGGCTACCCAGCTGAACGGTGCCATCAACAGTGGAGAGCTAACCTGTCTGCTGGGCAGAAACGGTGTCGGCAAGTCGACACTGCTACGCACGCTGTCTGCCTTTCAACCTGCATTGGGCGGCAACGTCCTGCTGCAAGGCAAAGCACTCTCCACCTACTCAGATCAGGAATTGAGCAGACTGATAGGTGTCGTGCTGACAGAAAAGCCCCACGTCCGGAATATGACGGTCGCTGAGTTGGTGGCTATGGGACGAGCCCCCTATACGGGCTTCTGGGGCATGTTGTCAAAGGAAGACCATCGCATCGTTGACGAGTCTATCCAACTGGTAGGCATCGAACCATTAAGGCAACGCCAGATACAGTCGCTGAGCGATGGCGAGCGCCAGAAGGTAATGATTGCCAAGGCGTTGGCGCAGCAGACCCCCATCATCTATCTGGATGAACCCACCGCCTTCCTCGACTATCCCAGCAAGGTAGAACTGCTCCAGTTGCTGAGGCGCCTGGCACATGAGGAACAGAAGACCATCTTCCTGTCGACACACGATGTGGAGATATCGCTGCAACTGGCTGATATGCTGTGGCTGATGGCACCACAACAGTTGTACGTAGGAACCCCCACCGAACTGGCTGCGCAGGGTGTGCTGAGCACCTTCTTTGAGCATGACGGCATCTCTTTTGACGCACAAACACTGACAGTACGGGTCAGGAAATAGAGAAAATAACGGGCTAAGGGAAAGAAAATCAGCAAAATACTTGCAGCATTCACGGAAAATGCTTACCTTTGCACCCGTTCAGAGGAATGAGGGGCTTTACGAAGCCTCTCATTCTTGTTTTAATTAACAAAAACAATATGATAGACAACAACGTCATTAAGACCGCAGTGAATGAGTGGCTCGCGAAGGGCGACTATTATTTGGTAGATGTAGAGATGACCGACGATGACCGCATCGTCATTGAGATTGACCATGCCGATGGTGTATGGATTGAGGACTGTGCCGACCTGAGCCGCTTCCTGCAGGAAAAGTTGGGCGAGGAGCTTGGCGAATATGAATTGGAGGTAGGTTCTGCTGGTATTGGCCAGCCTTTCAAGGTGATTGAGCAATACCGCAATCACGTTGGAAAAGAGGTAGAGGTTCTTGCTGCTGATGGTAAGAAGTTACAAGGTGTTATGAAGGAGGTCAGCGAGGACGGTAGCCAGTTTACGGTGACTGTCAAGGAGAAGCAGCAGGTAGAGGGCAAGAAGCGCCCCGTACTCGTAGAGGTCGACAAGACCTTTGACGTCAATGCCGTCAAGTACTGCAAGTATCTGCTGAACTTCAAATAAATCGATAATAAGTAAAAAAATAAAATAATATCTATGGCAACAAAGAGTGTGAAGGGTCCATCAATGATTGAGACCTTCCAGGAATTCAAAGAGACAAAGAACATTGACCGTACCACCCTGGTGAGCGTGCTGGAGGAGAGTTTCCGCAACGTCATTGCCAAGATGTTCGGTTCTGATGAGAACTACGACGTCATCGTCAACCCTGACAAGGGTGACTTTGAGATTCACCGCAACCGTATCGTCGTTGCTGACGGTGAAGTACAGGACGAGAACAAGGAGATCTCACTCACCGAGGCTCAGAAGATTGAGCCCGACTACGAAGTCGGTGAGGAGGTTTCTGAGGAGGTAGACTTCCAGAAGTTTGGTCGTCGTGCCATCCTGAACCTGCGTCAGACGCTGGCTTCAAAGATTCTGGAGCTGGAGCACGACTCACTGTACAACAAGTACAAGGACAAGGTGGGTCAGGTTGTCAGCGCTGAAGTTTACCAGATGTGGAAGCGTGAGGTACTGCTCATCGACGATGAGGGCAACGAGCTCCACTTGCCTAAGCAGGAGCAGATTCCTGCCGACAACTACCACAAGGGCGAGACCGTTCGTGCCATCGTCAAGGAGGTGCAGAACGAGAACAACAATCCTCGCATCATCCTCTCACGTACCAGTCCCCAGTTCCTGGAGCGTCTACTCGAAGCCGAGGTTCCTGAGATTCAGGACGGTCTGATTACCATTCGTCGCATTGCCCGCATGCCTGGTGAGCGTGCCAAGGTGGCTGTCGAGAGCTACGACGACCGTATCGACCCAGTAGGAGCCTGCGTTGGTGTCAAGGGTAGCCGTGTACACGGCATCGTCCGTGAGATGTGCAACGAGAACATCGACGTCATCAACTACTCCAGCAACATGCAGCTGTTCATCCAGCGCGCCCTGTCACCCGCTAAGGTTACCAGCATCACGCTGAACCCCGAAGAACACAAGGCCGAGGTCTACTTGCAGCCCGAGGAGGTTTCGTTGGCTATCGGTAAGGGTGGTCTGAACATCAAGCTCGCCTCTATGCTGACAGAGTACACCATCGACGTCTTCCGTGTCGTCAACGAGGGTGAGGCCGACGAGGATATCTACCTCGACGAGTTCTCTGACGAAATCGACCAGTGGATCATCGATTCTATCAAGGCTATCGGCTTGGATACCGCCAAGGCCGTGCTGAACGCTCCACGCGAGATGCTGATTGAGAAGGCTGACCTCGAGGAGGAGACCGTTGACCACGTTATTGAGGTACTGAAGGCCGAGTTTGAGTAAATAGTAAATTGTAAATCGTCAAATTGTAAATTGATAGAATGGGTGTCAGATTAAATAAAGTATTATCAGAACTGAATATAGGACTTCAAACGGCAGTTGATTTCCTTAAGAAGAAGAGCAGTTTGGGCGA
>OCTX012143500.1_pt1 | contig 10226 bp, 13 predicted proteins | sample 1539691 | NCBI WGS metagenome assembly OCTX01 (sample SAMN02144231, study PRJEB22623) | gut metagenome | biome: sheep rumen | host: Ovis aries | place: New Zealand | reverse complement strand
GTGTAGTTTGACAGCAAGAATGAAAAATTTTGACACCAAGAATGAGAAAAAAGTTTACAAAGCGTAAAAAATCCCCTCTGAAAGTTTTGTTTCAGAGGGGATTTCATCATTATTTAAATGCAGTTTTAATAGCGTTAAAATGGTAATTAACCGACAATCATCCAGTCATCAGCGAGCATGTCCGCCTGCGATGCAAGCCAGCCGAGTTGAATGCCGGAAGTGCCAACAAAAGCGATAGCCTTATTTCCGATTGCATCGTGCTCCACATTGATGATTTCGCCGTCAGTATTTTTGTAGCTGATACAAGTTGCAAGCTGGATATACTGATTCTTCCCGTTCCAGCCGGTTCGGGCGACTTTTTCACCATGTTTGAGGGCTTCGAGAGCGTGACCAAAATCCATAAAATCAATCCTTTCTTAATTTCAAAAAAATGCAGATATAAAAAATATTATCAATCATATTTCCAAATGTTGCAAGCCATATCATGTGAACGAAATTCAGATTCAGATTTATGGCAATCAGAGAGCCAATAATTGTCGCTGCTGCTGAAACAGCATTGTTGCTGTTATCGAAATGTTCTCGCTGCTGTTCCGTTGGATAGCGCATAGCCCGAAGCCTGACACCGCCGCAGATGATATTTCTGGTAATCAGGCAGAACAGAATTGTATCCAGAACATAATACATCAGAAGATTTTCCGGATGAAATGTCACATAAAGTGAAGTACACAGTCCTGCAAGGCATTCGAGAACACACAGAACTGCATAGAATGGGAAAAGCCTGTCTGAAAATCTATTCCAGAGTGCAGAAAACAGAATCACGCTGAGGCAGTTCACAATCTGGTTGACAGCGACAGTTCCGCCGGAAATGCTGGACATAATTTCTTTATAAATATAGGGATAAGTCGCTGAATAGAAACAGTCAGAAAAGAAAGTCGCCATCAGCATGGCATCCGGTTTTTTCATCAGTCGTCAAGCAATCCGGAGTATTTCCGTTCGCCGTCAATGAAAATTTCGATTCTGCGTTTGGATTTCTCCACAGTTTCAACAGGCTTTTCAACTGTTTTCAGGAAGCCGTTCAGTCCGGCAGATTTGATAATTTCGGGGAAATCGTCTTTGTAGCAGTAATTCATGTCACAGCGGTGGCTGATGCCCGGAACAGAGCCATCAGAGCTGTACTGCCACATATCGAACGGATACTTGTAGGAAGTCTTGGAAACGCCGTAATGCGCCACCCAGACGGTATAGCGTTTCAGAATATCTTCCGTGAAATAATTTTCCAGATGCGATTTGCTGGAATAGATTCCGGCATAATATCCGGCATTTTCGAGAATGTCAAGAAACGCTTCCGCCATTTCGGAACATTTGGCTTTTCCGAGTGCAAACTGTGATTTTTCTTCAAAGTCGAGATAAACCGGATATGCAAACTGTTTTCCCTTTATCGTTTCGAGGAAGACTTTTGCTTCGGTCTGGATTTCGGGAACAGATTTTGCATAGCTGTACCAGTAGCAGCCGACAGGAATATTATTTTCTGTACATCCGTTGTAATTTTTCTCGAAACGCTTGTCTTTCTGTTCAATTAATCTGCCGTATCCAGCACGGATAATTACAAAATCAGCCAGACCGGACGACTTTACTTTATTAAAGTCAACAATGCCGTCATGAATGCTGATGTCAATTCCTTTTTTCATTCTGCGTTCAACTCCTTCCAGCGTTCTTCCAGTTCCGCTTTGTAGCCGCTCGATTCTCCCCATGCAATCGCATTGCGGACTTCTTCTTCGGATATTTCTTCAAGTTCTGCGATTTCGGCAGGTTTGTGACCGTAAAAAGCCGCTTTTACGATTTCTTTCATTTTCTCTTCATTCATGAATAATCACCTCATAGTTTCATTATATAGATATTGCCGTTCCTTCAATTTTTCCCCATGGACTCCATGTAGTGCCTGAATCTGAGCTTCGTCTTACATAGATAACAGGCGGTGCGGCGGAAATAAAATGAGTTAAAATCTGCTTGCGATATTCATCCATTGCACTTACTTCCAGCATACCAAATGGCGAAGTCGCAGTAATGTCAGATGGTAAATTAGAAGTACCGCCGCTGCCATAAAAACGATATACGCCCGGTTCAGTCGTTGCGTTTATGTCAGTGGCTCTCTGCCCTTGTTTTTTGGATTCTATCATTTCGTACAGCGCATCAAAGTTTTCTTTCACAATTTTATTCTGCACCGGATTTGTACTTGATGCGTCCAGCGCAGAATCCACAATTGTCTTGTTTGCGCCTGTTTCGATTCCGGAAAGCTTTGTTTTTTCCTCTGTGGTGTAATTGTTATCAGAGAGAACTTTCCCGTCTTGTCTGGGCTGTGCATTCTGTGCGAGGTCGACAGCAGCATCAATCTGACTGCCGGTATGATTTAACTGATAATTAGGCATATTTATTGCTCCTTTGTAACAAGTTGATAATTATCGGATGAGATTAAAATTTGATTCTCGCTGTCAATCAGCGTATGCGTTGCAAGAGATTTTATTCTGCCTTTGATATATATTTCAGACGGCTGAACTGTCGTGTTAGCCGTGAGAATGTTTGTGCCGTTGATTGTCTGGATTGGCAACGGGTTTTCGAGCGGTTCTTCTTCCGGTGTAGCGAGAACATACCAGACTGTTACAGGAGTTCCGGCGGAATATTGAGCCGAAAGTAAAGATTTGAAGTCAGAAACATTAGAAACTGATACATCACGAAAGCGTAATCCAGTATTGGCGTAATCAAAAGAGCTCCAACTAATACAATATTTATATTTTGCCCAAGATGCATTGTTTGAAACTCCTTCATAATGAGAGCAACACCAATAGATATGTTCTAATGGAATGCGTAAGTTTATTGCATCAATTCTATATGGTGCATTTCCACTCACCAGTCCTACGTTTGTTTCTTTGGTCAGTACCAATTTCTTAATATTCCTCACAACCACACCACGCTTGAAGTCCACATAATCTGCATAGTTTTCGATTTTGTGGAGAGGTTCAGAGCCGATATAAACCGGAGTCGTGAGGATATTCGTCCCATTTGAAACCGTCACAGGGATTTTGTATCCGTATGGTATATAGTGGTCAGGAGAGGTTGAACCCTCGACGAACATAGTGTTTTCGGTTGTGTTGAAACTTCTGTAAGAAATCCGGGCATATTTAGCTTCTGGTGGTGCATTGGTTATGAATGGAGTTGCTCGCTCGCTTGAGTTGCGTACTATAAACTTATAATTCGCATCATAATAGCCGACTGCGCACCACGCAGACCATGTGCTATCATTCGGAAATAATCCGTCTCGAAAAGAAAACGTATACGTTGTATTTGGAGAAACAGAAAAAAACATAGACGATTTTTCGTTACGGGTGTCGTATGAGTAGCCAATGTCACCGTAAGCATTAACATATCCAGATACTAAATCGGCATAAGGCGGTGTCAAATTCTCCGTCCGTTCCCCCACCCCCTGAACCTCAACCGGAGTTTCAGGAGTAGGAGTGCCGTTCTGCACGGTATTCCCATAAATGCGGTAATTGCTGAAATTTTTTCCGAATCCTCTGAATGTCAGAGGCAGTGTGCCGGAAATTTCCTGTTCCGGGATTCCGGAAAGTTTTCTGCTCCAGAGGACTGCGTGAGAATTCTGCACATGTCCGCCGTGTATTGCTGACAGAATTTCATGATAAGCCATCATGAAGCATCACCCGTCTGGCAGACCCATTCGCCGGAGCTGCTGAGTTCGTAGAAATCGCCCGTACTGATGACATGTGCAATGCTGCCCATCAGCCATGCGGCATCCGGTTCAGGCAAATCGGCAGGCGTATCGCAGTCGATTTCGACAATGCGCCTGGAAATGCCGTTTTCAAAGCGGATGATTTTTTCATCTCTGATATTGTTAGCCATGCTCATTCCTCCTTATCCTGTCTGAGCTGTTCAAGAACTTTTATTAACATTTTCGGCAGCGGAATGCCGATTTCTCCGGCATTTTCCAGAATGCTGATACCTTCGTTCGAGAGGTAGAAGCCAATCACGGCACTGCGGCACATGCTGGACTGTCCGCCGAAAATCTGCGTGTCGAGAATATGACCGACAGCGACAATCAGCAGAATCAAGCCTTTTTTAAACAGTCCGGAAAAACCTGTTTCACTGGAAAGTTTTTTCTGCATAAAGCCTGCAATGATACCTGTGATATAATCCAGAATCATGAACACAATCAGCGCAGCCAGAAGCCCGTCCAGACTACCCCACAGAAAGCCGGCAATGCCGCATAAAACAGAAGCTGTCCAGCGGATAAAATCAAGAATATTCATCAAAATCACCTCAGCCTGTCCAGACGACTGCTGCATTTACAGCACCCCATGGGCTTCCGTATAAACTATTCTGTGGCTTGTCTACAGTAATCGAAACGAGACTGTTACACTGATAAAATGCAGAACTATCCATGTATGTCACGTTACTTGGTATAACAATAGACGTAAGCGGATTAAATGCAAAAACTCTACTTTCTATCTTTGTTACACTTTCTGGTATGACAAACTCTGATAGATTTGTCTGACCGAATAAATCATTACACAAAGTAGATACATTCCCTAAAATAGCTGCACTGGTAAGATTTTTGCAATTCATGAAAACACTGCCTTCTATTGTTTCGACGTTTTCCGGAATCGTGATTGACGTTAATCCGCTGCACGCATTGAACGCACCCGCTTTTATCGTACGGACGCCATTTCCGATATTCACATACGTCAGACCAGTACAGTCAGAAAAAGCCGCTGTTCCTATTGTGACTATATTATCCGGAATAGCAATACTTGTGAGTGATGAATTTCCAATAAACATACCATACGGAATTTCTGTCAGATTCCGTGGAATGTTCACAGACCGCAGAGAAGTACAATTCACGAATAATAGCATTCCAACCGATGAAATATCGTCCGGAAGAACGACCTCTTCAAGATTTTCGCAGCCACCAAAAACCTGATCTCCTAAAATTTTAGCTCCGCTTTCCAGTTTCACTTTTTTCAGTTTATGGCAATCTACGAATGCATGCTTGCCTATATTCTGGTTTCCGGAGTCAATATACAATTCGGTCAGCCCCTTAGAAGCGGCAAAAGCCTGTTCCTCGATATTCACAGTACTTGACGGAATAAACAAAGAATATAAATTCGGACAGTCCGGCAAGCCGTCACTGGGCGACAGACTTGTAATTCCGGAATCGTTTCCGATACGAATCTGATATAAATCTGATGAATGGCTGTCCAAAAAGTCCTTTATATCCGATACAGTCGAAAAATAGGATACATCATCAGTTTCCTGCATATTCCCGTCAAGACGGACAACAGCGATTTTTGTTGTATCATATTTCGGCTTCCGTTCCCAGATGAGCGTACTGCCGAGATACACTTTCTGCACCTGCTTGCTGCCATACATAATATTTTCAGCCTGATTGAGTATCATCAAATCAGTCCTTTCTGCTTTTTAGTTTTTTCATTCTATTCTGATTCGGGCGGCGTTGCAACGGCAGAAATAATATAAAGTGTGCGTTCGTCCGGGTGTTCCAGCGCATCATATTCCGCCTGCGTGAGAAATTCTGCTTTCCTTACTGAATCACTCCGGATATAATTCGGCTGTACACAGCCAACATTGATATGAAATTTCATATCTTCCTGAACATTGAACTGCATAGTTATTCCCCCTGTGGAGCAGGCAGAATATTGAGGATTCCAGACAGTTTCCGTCTGCTCAGACCGTCTGCACCGATAAACCGGAAATGTATCCGGAACATTCCCTGTAAGTTCTGCGTTTCATCGCTTGTCAGCAAAACCGAAAAGCCATTCTCATCAGCTATGCATTCTTTGCAGAGAACTGCTTCTTCCGGCTTGTCCCAATAAGAAAGAAGCATCTGCATCCGGCAGTCTGTCAGTTCATCTGCACTTGCACTTATCACAAAAGCAGGCAGTGTATCGCCCTGCAAGCATTCCATATCAGATATTTCGTTATAAAATCTTACAGTTTTCATTGCTTCACCTCTTAATCAAGCTCTGTCACCATAATGCCGCTGCGGAAATTAATCGAACCGTAAGTTGTGACATCGCATCTCGAAACATAACGGATTGTTTCTGTTGTTTTCTGCAATTCGCCGTTTTCATCTATCCAGATATCAGTTACAACTTCCTGCGAAGAATAATCTGATTCCACTCTGTCATAGCTGAATCCGCCGGTACAGCCCTCATATCCGTTGATGCCAAAATGACTGCAATTGTCAAGGCTGACAGCATCGGCACGGATTCTGACACCTCTGTGAGCAGTTCCGGAAGTATCTGTAATTGTTCCCCGTGCATCAATTATCATATAGGTGCTGTTTCCGTTTCCGCCCTGAACCTGACCGCTGTCAACTGTTACCCAGTAGCCTGAACTGTCCCGGCTGGTAATCTTTCCGAAAATATCTGCTCCATTTTCGTTGAATGTGCAGATAGCACTGTTTGCAGAATTCCGGACTTCGATAGAACCGTTCTGACCGTCACCGCCGCCGACAATCAGCGTTCCGCCCCTGATACGGTCAGCATACATTGTGCCTGCTGTGATATAGTCCGCAACAATTGCACCGTCCATTGTTATAGCAAGCCCGTATTCGCCGTCATAAGCCTGTCCGGGCGTATCGCTGTGGCTGTAGCCGAGTCCGTTGATATTCCACCGCCATACTTTTGTGGCAGTTTCTTTGCTGTCAGTGTTCATGATGAGGATTTCTTCTGGCTCAACAACAACATAGCCGTGTGTTGCAGAAATAATCAAAGCAGAAGCATTATCATTTGCCTGCTGTAAAATTTCTGATTTCTGTTTCGGAATTTCGTATTCCACATAGTTTCTTGTCTGTGCGGCAATATCCGTAATTCGTTCCAGCTTGTCTCCGATTTCGATAACAGGCTGATACGGCTTGAAAATATCTGTTGTAATTTTGATGATTTTCAGATATTCGTCCAGATTCAGAAGAGAATTCACAAATCTGTATGTGTTTCCGACCTCAAAGCTGTCCGCATCCTTTCCAAGCAAAGACAAATCCAGAACAGAAGCCTTGTAGAATTTTCGGATATTTGTGACCTGCTGCAAATACTCTATTCCTCTGGAAAGAAGATTTTCAGGAAGAGTCACATCGTCCCAGACATAAGAACCGCATTTGATGCCGTATTTTGTGATGGCATCTGCATCATCAATATAGGGCAGACCGTCATTGACACCGGAAATTGTCAGACGTTCTCCGGTTTCAGCATTGAGCTGACAGCCGAACGGATACAGCCTTGTAATCACACCGGTGGCATCTGTTCCGGAAGAAATACTTTTCATATTCCGTGCGAGTTCTACTTTTGTATTGCAGATTTGACCGTAGCTTTCTTCTGTCCAGTAATTCAGCACAGGCTGATTCTGTTCATTTCGGCTGACACGCAGCACGCCGCCCAGACGGGAAATCAGATTTTCTTTGATTTCGTCCATTGTAGAACGCTGTGCAGTCGTTTTGCTGTTTGTTCCGTGAACATCGACAGCACCTAAAAAAATGCACCGCTCCGGACTGTAATCCTGCATCATACTGTTGTGATAATCCAGCAGTGATGCCAGAAAACCAGTTACTTCAGTATTTTCATAATGATGATAAAGCTGAACTGTATCGCACAGACAGCCCATTATGCCTTCACAGATAATCTTCTTGGAAATCATACCGGAACTGTTCATGCAGCAGTCGGAAATTTGCAGAATTCTTCCGTCAAATACAGTTTTATTTTGTCTGGTATCAATGATTCTGATAAGTGTTGTCAGTTCATGCAATTTATCAAAAGCAGGATTCTGCGGTGTCACCGTGATTTCGGCAGACGGGACAGCTGACAGGTCATCAGTAAACTTGCAGGCAGATACTCTTCTTTCACTATTGCAGTCTGTTTCATGAAGAATTTCTGCTTCTCCGTTATTTTCAATTTCAATGCGGTGTATCATCAGTAGATTTCCTCCTTCCGCCCAAGTTTCAGATTCAGAAATTCTGCCCAGCCTTCCGGAGAATTTTCATATTTTCCTGCACCTGCCAGAGCAGCGAATTTCTGAATCAATGCAGCATCTGTCGCTGTGATAGTGCCGTCCATGTCGGCATCAGCAAGATATTCCTGTTCTTCGGTCAGTCCGGATTCTTCTCCTGCGCCGATACTGGCTGCTGCTGCCAGAACCAGCGCAGCATCATTGGTGCTGACAGTACCGCTTCCGTCAATGTCCGGAAAACGGCATTCTGAAACAGCATATGCTTTTCTGGTGACAGGCTGCATCGCAGGACTTGCCTTAAATACCGCTTTGATGCTGTATACGCCGTGATGACTCTGCCGGATTTCCAGAACCGGCTCTCTGACCTCAAAGTAATAATCGGGCAAAGCGGTGTCATAAAGATTTTTTCTGCCTGTCCAGTGCAGCCATTTTTTTATATACAGAATCTGATTCTGAGCTTTCTGCGGTGACAGGCAGAGAAATTCAAACCGGTAAGTCAGAACCCGTTCTCCGTAGCTGGATTTTCCCGTGATTTCATCAAAATCATGTGTAATATTGCTGTACGGCACTCTGTCTGTATGGTCATCTTTCGGCGGTTCTCCGATGTCTCTGTCCAGAAGGGAGAGTCCGTAGCGGTAATAAGAATGCTGATTTTCAATCAAAATTCCCGAAATCATCTGTTTATCCCCCTTCTCGACAGTGCAATTGTCACGCCCTGTTCTCTGTCTACAAGCTCTGCCATGCCTTCTGCCAGCACTTCGCCGTCCAGCATGAACACGGCATTGATAACAATTTTCTCATCCTGTTCCGCTGCTTCTGGAACTTCGGAAGAAACCGTTCTTTCCGGTTCACGGAATGTGTCACGGAAAGCTTTCTGCGTTTCCGGCGGTGCAATTGCAGAGTAGCCTTGTATCTGTACGGCAGTGTTCAGTTTCATCTGCAAATCATCAAAATTGATGCTGCTTATCAGTTCATCAAGAGCCTGATTGATTTCCTCTGTTGTTCCGGAAATAGAAGCGTCCACTCCGACGGAAATGCCCGGCAGAAGCATCTTTCCGATTTCATCACGGAACAGTCTTGACGGCGAATGAATTCCGAAAAAGCTCTTGAATCCGTCAGTGATAGCGTCGCCGACGCTTTGGATTGTATCCCACACCACAGAAAGTCCTGCAATCAGTCCGTCTGCAAGTCCTTTCAGAATATTGATGCCGAGGTCACCCCAGTCTGTTGACATAATCATATCCCAGATAGTGCTGATAATCTTCGGAACTGCCGAAACCAAGTCCGGAATCGTCCGGATAATGCCGCCAATCAGAGAAAGAAGCAGTTCAATGCCTGCCCTGATAATCCTGTCATAATTCTGAGAGATGAACTGCACCAGCGTTCCGATTATCTGAAGTGCTGCGCTTTGCAGTTTCGGCAGAGCCTCCAGAATCCCGGAAATGATGGAAACCACAATTCTGACTGCCGATTCCAGAAGCTTCGGAAGATTGGAAATCAGACCGTCAGCGACAGCAAGAATGATTTTCAGCGACGCATCAAGGACTATATCCAGATTGTCAAGAATAATATTGACAAGCATCAGAATCAGATTTACTGCCGCATCTGTCAGCAGAGCCGCATTTTGAATCAGCATATCCGCCAGCATGAATATAATTTCGATTGCTGCTGTGATGAGTTCCGGAAGACTTTCCAGAATCATTTCTGCAAGTGTGAAAATCAGACTGACAGCTGCATCAGCAAGCAGCACCGCATTTTCAATCAGGGAAGCAACCAGAGCATTTATAATTTCGGCTGCCGCTTCCAACAGTACAGGAAGATTTTCGATAATTCCTGAAATCAGCATCAGAACGATTTCAAGAGCTGATGTCAGAAGTGACGGCAGATTTTCAGTAATCGAATTTATCAGAACAGTGATGATTTCCGCAGCAGTTCCGGCAAGCATACCAGCATTTTGTGAAATCATCTGAATCAGTGCAAACAGCAGACTAATAGCCGCATCAGCGAGCAGTGCAGTGTTCTGCATCAGAGATTCTGCAAGCTTGAAGACAATCTGCAAGCCAGTTTCCAGCAGTAACGGCAGATTCTGAATGATTGCTTCCGCTAGAACTGAAACTATCTGAACGGCAATTTCTGCAAAAGAACCGATATTTTCAGAAATTATCTGAATCAGTCCGGAAAGCAGGCTGACGGCTGCA
>OCTX012035667.1_pt1 | contig 10227 bp, 4 predicted proteins | sample 1539691 | NCBI WGS metagenome assembly OCTX01 (sample SAMN02144231, study PRJEB22623) | gut metagenome | biome: sheep rumen | host: Ovis aries | place: New Zealand | reverse complement strand
GGTCAATGGTACAAGTGTTACGCTTACCAATGCCGATGCCGTGGCAGCATTGCAGCTTACCATCAGTGGTTGCGCTGCTCGTCAGATTCGTGTAAACGAAGCCTTATGTGCTGGTTTCAGTGTCTCCATGCGTGATGTGGAAGATGGTGTTCGTGTTGTCATCTATTCTCCTGCTGGAAATACACTCACCGCTGGTGAACATGAATTGCTGATGAATCTTCCTACAGGTGCTACTGTTTACGATGTACAACTCAGTGACCTTGAAGCTCGTCATCTCGGTATAAGAATCGTTGGCGACGCTACTGCTATCGATAGTTTGTCATTCGACAATTTGCAATTAGATAACTTGCCCGTCTATGATCTCATGGGACGTCGTGTAGGTAAGTGGCATACTTTGCCTACAGGCATCTACATCATCCACGTGAATGGCAAGCAATATAAAGTAAATAAATAAAGAGGAACAAAGATATGAAACATCTACGATTTCAACTATTTGCAGTACTGCTCTGCTTGTTGTGCGGAAATGTTTATGCCGCCAACGTTTTGCGAGTTGATTCCGTGCGTTATCCCGCTGGAAAGACAGTCAGTCTGCCAATTATCTTAGAGAATAGTAGCGACATCACGGGCGTACAGTTTGACATCTCTGTACCATACGAGTTAGAGACTGACGCTTCGGGCAATGTAATGGTGCAGTTGTCGAAGACACGTGCTGCATCGCACGTATACACTACGAAGAGCCTCGGCACTGAGAACCGTAACGCTTCAACGCATGGCGGTGTCTCTACTTACCATAAATATCGTATCATTGTCTATAATGATCAAAATGCCTTGTTGCTTGACAATGTGGGAGTATTGCTCACGGTTAACCTCACTACGTCGATAGAGTTAAAGAATGGTGCTGTATTACCAATATATTTGCTTGACAAAAGCGTGACACTTTCAAATCGAGAGAAACAGAATGTGTTGACGAGCCAAGCTAATGGTACTATTACTATAGAGGAGATTCCTCGTCCTGACCTCACGCCTGTCAATGTATCGTTTGATGGTACCAGTGTTAATCCTGGTGACAAGTTCAAGGTGTCGTGGGTTGTGAAGAATATCGGACAAGTGAGTACCGATGATGGATGGAGCGAGCAAATCTCTCTATTCACCGTATCGGGCAACTTGGTGAAAACCATTGCCACGACATATTACGATAAGAAATTATCAGCAGGCTCACAAGTGAGTCGCAATGCCGAAATCCAATTGCCAACATTGCTCGGTCTTGATGGTGCCTGCAAGGTTCAGGTAACCATTGTTCCTACAGAAAAGACGGGTGAACACATTTCTCTACGCGACAACAACATAGCGCAAAGTGCCAAGAATATCAGTGTGGGTAAAATGCTCACCTTGGAGTTGTCTCAATTACGTGTTGTGGAAGGCTCCAATCAACGTATCACTGCTAAGTTGAGCCGCTCTGGACGTTGGAATAATGTACGTACTTTTACGATAAGTAGTACACCTACTGATAGTCGTCTTGAATTACCGACTACCGTTTCCATCCCCATGAACCAGTCGGGAACGGTATTCTATATCAATGTTGGTAACAATAGCAAGGTGGATAATGACTCCATTGTGACTCTTTCCATTGAGGGAGACAATTACAAGGCTGCAACCGCACGTATCGTTATAGAAGATGATGAATTCCCTGAACTGGCGGTTAAGAGTTCTAAGTCTGTTATCACAGAGGGTGAGTCGTTCGACCTCACCATCACCACGCCTCGTGTTTCTTCCGAACCTATTGCTGTTAGTATTACCAGTGAGAATAACAAACGTTTCAAATTCCCATCGCAAGTTACTATTCCTGCAGGGAAGAATTCGGTAACGGTATCGGTGCAAACCATTGATGATGAACTGCCAAATTTGGAAGAATCAAACAAGTTTACGGTTTCTGCAGCTCATTTCAACCGCGGTGAAGTTATCGTCTTGTTGCAAGACAATGACATGCCCGTTCTTTCGTTGACACTCACGCCTGATAAAGTAGGAGAGGATGCGGGTCCAACGGCAGTATCTGCCGTGTTGACTCGAACGGGAAAGGTTGATAATAAGATTACCATCAAACTCAGCGACAATGCCAATGGTGGACTCTATTACAGTAATAAGACGTTGGAGATGGCTGCTGGAGTGGAGACCATTTACTTCAACCTCGGTCCTGTGGATAATGCCATTGTTGATGGCGACCGTACTTATACCATTACAGCTGGCATCTGGGTGTCATCGTGTAATTGTGCTTCCTCGGGTGAATCTGCTGGAAATGTCTCGGCAACGCTTACCGTTCTTGACAACGATGGTGCCGCTCTTGCCATCAGTTCACAAGCAAGCACTGTGAAAGAGGGTGGGCAGACAAAACTCACCATCAAGCGTAACACAACGGAGAACAGCCAACCGCTCACCGTCTCTATTAGTGCCAATGACGAGACTGACCTCACTTTCCCGAAAACAGTTACTATCCCTGCAGGACAACAATCGGTGGATGTAGATGTCGTGTCGAAAAAGAACAACGTCAGTGGCGACTCACGTACTATCATATTCACCGTCAGCAGTAATGGCTATAGTTCAGGTACATGTTTCTTGCTTATTACAGACCAAACGCTTCCTGATGCTCGTATAGCAGAACTGACGTGTAGTGAATCTGAAAGTTTGGTAAATAGCACGGTTTCTGTCAGTGTCAAAGTGGTTAATGATGGCGTTACTTCTTTGCAAGCTGGTACGGAAATCAAGCTTTATAACAAAGGCAATAGTAATTCAATTGCAACCTTGACTACAACAAAGGATATCCCTGCTGATGGTTTTGAGGTTTTGGAACGTGTGATTACCTTACCAAACACAGTCGGGAACCATGTCTATTATGCAGTTGTCAACGAAAGTAAGAAAGTCAATGAGTTAGTCTTTACTAATAACACTTCTTCTGAATTGACAATAAAGGTTACGTCGCCTTTCACTGCTATCGTACAGACTGACAAGACAGTATATCGCCAAGGCAATAATGTTACTATTTCAGGTCGCCTTCAAGGAGAGCAGACCGCTAATACCACCATTGATGTCTATATGGTGAATGACGGTGTGCGTGAAGTGAAGAGTACCCGAACGAATGGTCTTGGTGAATTCTCACTTGATTGGCAACTCTATTCACTACAGTCTGGTCACTTCATTGTTGGTGCCTGTTATCCAAATGATACTACAACCGAAGAAATGGCTGGTTTCGATGTCTATGGTTTGAAACGTGCAGATAAGGACTATATCACATGTGATGTCATTTGTGGTGAGACTTATAATGGCATTGTTAAACTCGTGAATGCGGGAACACTGCCCTTGACAGGTGTTAAGACCGAGATAGTTGGTGTACCTGAGGGTTGCGATGCCAAATTCAGTATCCAACCGAATATTGCAGGAGGCGAAGTGGCCAACCTTGCATATTCGCTTACAGGCTCCATTCCTACAGAAGGTAATAATTGGGATATGCTGAAAGTTCGTGTCATTTCTAATGAAGGAGCATTCCTTGAAGTATCACTCCATTATTATGCTCGTTGGGCAAAAGGAAATCTTGTTGTGGAAAACCAAAACTTAGTAACAACCATGAATAAAGACTATGGTCGTGACTATAGTTTTATCGTTACTAATACGGGTAAAGGCAACACAGGCAAGATCAGTCTCTCCTTGCCTAAGTTTATGACGGCATTAACAGGTGCCACGATGACAGGTCTCAATCAAAATGATACCACAACTGTTGTGCTACGCATGATACCTACTGATGACATGCAACTCAACGTGCCTGTCATTGGAATGTTAGGTATCAACTGCGAAAACGGCAATGGTACATTTATCAACTTTACTATTACGCCAGTCTCTGATGTGAAGGGTACACTTGTCATCGATGTATGTGATGAATATACCTATTACACGGAAGAGAAACCCCATGTGAAGAATGCGGAAATCGTACTCCGCAATCCTATCACAGGCGGATTAGTGGCAGAGGGAACTTCAGATGAGAATGGTCTCTTTACCATCGAATTACCTGAAGGTTATTATCAAGTGAACGTTACAGCAGACAAGCATGATGCCTACAAAAACAATATCCTTGTTGATCCAGGAACGATAACTACGAAAGTCATTAACCTGAGCTATCAAGCTGTTTCGGTTTCTTGGGACGTGGAAGAGACTGAGGTGGAGGATGAATACAACATCATTACCACAGTAAAATATGAGACAAATGTGCCTATGCCTGTTGTCGAAATGATTGTGCCAGACAAAATTGATGCTGAGAGTTTAGGTGAAGGTGAAAGTCTTGTGTTCTATGCTGTTTTGACTAACAAGGGACTAATTGCAGCAGAGAACACCATATTCTCTATTCCTGAAGAGGCTGGTGATTACAAGTGGGAACCACTTATCGAAGTCAACGGCATAAAATTGGCACCACAACAGAGTATATCTATCCCTGTGAAGGTAACGCGCAAAAGTGCCAGCTCCAGCCGTGTTCGTAAGGCACAGGGAAGCTCTGACTGTCATATTGAACCTTATTCCTATTATGAATGGGTATGCGGAAAAGATGGTAAGTGGCATAAAATTCAAAAGACCATTAATTATACAGTTTGTCCGCAAAATACTAGCTACGGTGGCAACAATGTCATTTGGGGTGGTAACGATGGTCCAGGTTCACCCAATGGTGGTGGTAGCAATAATTACCAACAAAAAACCAATGAAACGAGGGTTTCGAATAGAGATTGCTCCCCCTGCCTTGAGAATCTGGGCACCGCTGTAGCTGATGTACTAGATTGTGCCTTAGGTATTGGCGGTATGATTAATCCTATTGTTGGTGTTGTTGGCTGTTTTTGGGGATTAGGACGGTCTGCATATTGTTATTCGCAGGCAAATAATATGACTGAACATATTATTTGTGATATTGGATTTGCGGGTACTTCAATTGGCTGTATTCCAACTCCAGTGACTGGTGCAATAGGAGCAGGCGTTGCATGTGGTCTTGCAATTGTTGATATCGCAAATGGATGTGGTGCTCCTTCTTTTCCTGGTGGATCTGGTGGATCTGGTGGATCTGATGGCCCTGGTGGTTCAGGTGGATCTGGTGGTTCTGAGAATCAGGGGAATAATCCTAATGGCGTAAAAACATTTAAATCAATGTATAAAAGAATCCAAACATCAGATGCTGTACCAAGTTGGGTTCAAGTATACCAAGAAAGAATGTCATATGCCAAGGATTTCCTGTATGCAAAGAAGGCTTTCTTGAATGAGTTCTTTGGTGATTCTATTTGGTTATATCGGTGTACCAGCGAAGAATTATTAGATTTGATAGCCGCTTTGAATTCTGCTATAAGCAAGGGCATTGTGGATGTCAATGAACTACGTGATAAAAAACCAATAGAAATCACTGATACACAGTTTGATACCTTTATTGAACGCATTGTAAACACCCTCTCTGAAGTTAACGTTACAAATAAGATTCATAATGAAGTGTTGGAACAGCAGTCGAGAATAATGGAAAATTCTGATAGCATTGCAAGAGAGTATAATTATGAAAGTATAGCTCAAATGGTTGAGAGAGAGTTTACTACACTACAAAAAAAGATAGAGGAGAATCGAAATAGTGTTTGTACCACAATATCCCTGCAGATAGAACAGACGATGACGATGACACGTCAGGCATTCCGTGGCACATTGACCATTAAAAATGGTTGTCCTGATAACGCAATGACTGATGTCAAACTGAAGATGAACGTAACGAACACACAGACTGGACTCACCGCCACTGCCAAGGAATTTGAGATGCATACGGAGAAATTGCAGATGTTCAATGGCGACCTTGACATGGAGAGTGGGTGGTATCTTGGTGCTGATAGCACGGGAACGGCAACTATCTTGTTCATCCCGTCGAAGTATGCGGCTCCAACAGAACCAGTTGATTACTCGTTTGGCGGTACGTTGAGCTACGTAGACCCATATACTGGTCTTGAGGTAACTCGCGAACTCTATCCTGTAACGTTGACCGTAAAGCCTTCGCCAGAACTTGACTTGACTTACTTCATGCAACGCGACATCTATGGTGACGATGCATTGACTGATGCCGTAGAGCCAATGGTACCTGGTGAGTTTGCCGTTATCTTGAACAACAAGGGTTATGGCGATGCAACCAACGTGCGTATGGTTACACAACAACCTAAGATTATCGAGAATGAGAAGGGACTTTACATTAACTTTGAGTTCCTCTCTTCACAACTCAATGGTCAAGAGAAGACCCTTGCTATGGGCGAAAGCATTCCTACGGAATTCGGCACTATCCCCGCTCATTCGCAAGCTTACGCTCAATGGTGGTTGCAATCTACATTGCTCGGCCATTTCGTAGAATACAACATTGAAGCAACACACGTCACCAGCTATGGTAATGAAAACCTTTCATTGCTCGACCAAGTGACAATTCACGAACTCATTCATGGCTTCACGCCTACAGATAAGGGTGGTCGTGCGTTCCTTGTGAACGACATCTCTGATATCGATGATCTGCCTGACCAAGTATATTTCACCGATGCTACTCAGGAGGACGTATCCATTGCCGTGAATGCCGTTGCCACCAAGCAAAGCGATACGGAATACACGTTGGAGATTGTACCATTGAAGGGTGGTTGGAACTATGGAAACGTACTTGATCCAACAGTGGGTCGTCAGAAACTCATCAAGGTAGTGCGCCAACGCGATAATAAGGAATTACCACTTGATAACGTTTGGCAAACCGATCGTACGCTCATCGACGGAAAGGATTGGCACTATGAGAATCGTCTGCACTTCGTAGGTGATATGGTTGCCGTGGGTGAGACCTATCTGCTCACCTTCGAACCAAAGCCTAATGTGGAATTGGAAGTGGAGAGGTTTGATGGTGTTCCCGCTGAGGGTACCTTGTCATTGCAACGTATTACCGAGGTGACGGTGACCTTCAATAAGGCTATCGATGCGAATAGTTTCACAACGTCTGACTTGGCACTCGCTTGTCAAGGTACACCACTCGACGCTTCTAAGATTGCCATTACCAAGGTAGATGACCGCACCTTCAAGTTGAGCTTTACCTCACTATCCACTCAGAATGGCTACTATGTGCTGACGGTTCAGACGGCAGAGATTACCGACGCAGAAGGCTTCCGTGGCGCTACGGGTAAGCAAGCTACATGGATTCAGTTTGCCGATGGCAAGGTTGTGCTCACCATAAATGCTTCTCCAGAGAATGGTGGTAAGGTTACTCCTGCTTCTGGACAATATGAATACGAAAAGCCCATTACGCTGACCGCGACACCTAACGAGGGCTTTGGATTCGTGAATTGGGTAACGAATGGAGTAACCATTGTTAGCGACCAACCTTCATTGGAGTATATTCCCAATCAAGATGCAACTCTGACGGCTGTGTTCCAACCCAAGAATGTCAATGTCACCGTGAACTTCCGTGAGGATGCTGGTACGATAGAAGGTGGAGGAACGGGAATCTACGCATACGGTACGGAATTAACCTTGAAGGCAACGCCCGCCGATGGATTCCAGTTCGATGGTTGGATGATAGATAGCGTCAAGGTGGCTGGTTCACCCGATGCTAATACGCTCACGTTTAACGTAACAAAGCCAATACAGGTAGATGCTATATTCTCGGTACGTCCCGACATCATCCTCAGTGGTCGTGTTACCTCGTCGGCTGATAATACACCTATTGCTGGTGCTACCATCACGTTAACGCATGACGATATGGTTTATACTACCACCACCGACAGGTTCGGACGTTACTCCTTGCAAATCGATGATCGCTCGTTGACATACGCTGTTCATTGCGAGGCAACTGGTTATATATGGAGTGCTAACGACGATATTTGGTTCGATGAGACAGCCAAGACAAAAGACTTTGTGCTGTTGAGAGGCGAATCTGTGGTTGTTCCTTCCGATGGTATCTTTGCCTTCTCGCCAAACGTAGATGTCAAGGTAGAGGATTTGGATGTTACCGTCTGGTACGTCACCGAGTTCGACAATACGAGTTTTGTCATGAAGCAAGTTACTTCTGGTACCATCAAGGCAGGCGAAGGCATTATCATCGTAGGCACATCGCAAGAGCGTCTTGATATGTTGGCCGTGAAAGATGCACCAGAGATTCCCAATAACTTGTTGATTGGAACGGGAAGAATACCTTATGAGGTGAAAGACGACAATGTATTTATCTTGAACGAAGGCACCGACTCTCGTAGGTTCCGCGCTCAAGCCACCACAGATACACACTTCTATCGTGCCGCCAAGGGTACGGTCATTCCAGAGGGCAAGGCATATATCCACTACACGTTGTCTGATTTGCCCGACGAAGTGGGTATCATTTGGGATGACACGTCGCTCATCAAGATTGTGAAACAAGCTATGGAGGGTGAAGAGAAGCACTTTGGACTTGATGGTCGTCGCATTTACAAGATTGACAAAGGTCTTCACATCTTGAAGGGTCGCAAGGTAATCGTAAAATAAAAGCATTTCAAATAACTCGATGAGAATAGGTAAGAAGGGAGAGGTGAGAGATAAGCCTCTCCCTTCTTTCTACGTACAAAATTACAACCTATCCCCCAATGTCAATAAATGAGTTTTATATGGATATTCGGCATTCAATCGCATGAAGAGATTATTCCCACTGTCAATACTCAATGCCTCTATCATGATAAAGAAAGCCACTACCTCCAAATCGGAGAATGTGGATACAATACTACAACGAGGTACATTTTCCTTCTTATTTGCTTGATTTCCTGCAAATATCTTGTAGAACTCAAGAATCTAACTGAACTATGTATGACGTAATTGAATATTTATGGTATTAGTACTTAATTGATTAGATAACAATAAGTTTCTGAAAATCATAGATATGTGCAACTTAGAGTATAAATATGTTACGAACTAAATTCAACCAATGGATTATCTTTACTATTGTTTTCAGATGTCTAAAATACCACTTGAACAATATATAGGGGAACGGAGAAATCAATATGAGATACGATATTTTATTATAAATACCAATTACATCATTCCACCCTATTTTACTATCTCTATATTTATTTTTAATTGTTTTTAAATATAATAACTTGTCTGTCTTGCTTAGTTTTGAAAAAACTATTTTTCTTATATTTCCATTTGTAAGGCAAATAAAACTTATGTAGTAGAAAATGCCAGGAGGGATACTCTTGTTACCATAATTGTTCCTAAACTCCACAAATAAATCAAAAACAGCACAAAAACTAGCTATCAAGTCATGGAGACGACGCTGTGTAATCTCTTGATGATATTCAGAAGTAGGTATTAGAATCCAATTATAAGTGACATCACTTAAAACATACAGCCTATTAGCATGCAAAGTAACTTGAAAATTGAAAAAAGATCCCTCACTAAACTTATATGTTGTAGAACAATGAATATCATTATATCTTAGCCAATCAAGTCGATATAGCTTATTCCACATTACTATTGGAACCTCCTTCCTATTCATGAGGTACTTCTCAATATACATTGAAAAAGCAAATTCTCCTTCCAAATACGCTGAAGGATATTTATATTCTAAAATAAAATTACCTTGTTCATCAATTATTCTAAATGATCCTAACACTACATCTGCGTGTGTTTCCTTCATTCTCCTACATAAAAGACCAAGGCTATTCTCAACCATTGTATCGTCACCATCCATAAAAAAATAGCATCCCCACTAGCTTCTTGGATACTAGTGTTACGAACAAAGGAGAGGCCTTTATTTGTGTCGTGGATTATGAGCCGAGTCAACACTTCTGGATGAACTGCGAAAACACTTTTGATTACTTCAATACTCTTGTCAGTACTATGATCGTCTACTACAAGAATCTCAATATCATTATAATCTTGTGCTATGACTGATTTAATGCAATTTGCTATCTTGTCTTCTTGATTATAGCAAGAAATAGAAACAGTTACTCTCATTTTTATTTAATTGTATGTGCTTGTAGTTTAATTTTTGACAAACAAAATGATTCACAAGATTTTGCCATGTCATATTGATACTAATCTAAGTATTTCTAATCTAGAGAATAGCGAAACCTTTATGATGTGGCAAAAGTAAAAAAAAAAGGTTCATCCGACATTTCGAGTGATACGGCAGTCGTGTAGAGCGTAGAGCCTCAGGGTAAAATACCTGTCGTCTCTGAATCCGTA
>OCTX012206472.1_pt1 | contig 10230 bp, 10 predicted proteins | sample 1539691 | NCBI WGS metagenome assembly OCTX01 (sample SAMN02144231, study PRJEB22623) | gut metagenome | biome: sheep rumen | host: Ovis aries | place: New Zealand | reverse complement strand
CGGCGATATCGGCCTTTGGCCGGTTGAGCAAATATTGATTCCTCCCTTTGGAGGATGAAAGAAAGGATGGATGCTTATGAAAAGAGTACTCGCATGCCTGCTCGCGGTTCTCCTTCTGGCCAGCCTGAGCGTTACGGCTTTTGCCGACGGTCCGGTCCCCAGTGTTGAGGCTGAGAAGCAGGTGCCCACGGTTTCTGAGGCGAAGGACACCGACGGAAACGACGTGGCCGGTAAGATCATCATTACTGACTTCGAGGACAAGGAGCCGCTTTCCGAGGATGCGCAGAAGCAGCTGGACGCTGCCGCTGAGGCCCTGAAGGATCTGGATGCCCTCGTGGAAGGCAATGAGGATCTGAAGAAGCAGCTGAATGGCGCCGAGGTCGATGCCGAATCCCTGTTCGACATCAGCCTGGCCGATGACAGCGTGAAGCTTCCTGTTGCAATGCAGCTGAAGCTCGTCAATCCCGACCATTTTGCGGCTCTGGTGCACTTTGTCGATGGTGAGGCTACTCTCATCGAGACCGAGGCTAAGGATGAGTTTGTCTCCTTCAGCCTGGAAGAAGTCGGCACTTACGCCGTTCTCTCCTTCGTCGACGCTGCCTGATGAACCGCGGTCGTAACAACCGCAAAACCAAGCGGTCCATGCCGATCATCATTCTATTACTGGTGGTGATCGGTGTGGGCCTGTTTGGCGTACGCCGCTGGGAGCAGCTCCAGCAGGCGAAAGAGGCGGAACAGTATTTGATGGAGCAGGAAGATCGTGTGCTCCCGACCCCTATCATCACAGAGGGGCAGACCTATAAGCTGCGTGACGATTTGGATACGTATCTGCTGATCGGGCTGGACAAGTTCTCGGACACCCTGGGTGAATCCGGCCTGTCCACCAACCACCAGCAGGCGGATTTCCTGTTTCTGATCGTTGTAGATCACAACGACAAAAGCTATTCTGCGATCCATTTGAACCGGGACGCCATGACGGAGATTCAGCGCCTTGGCATGTCGGGGAAAGTGATCGGCACCTTTACCGGCCAGCTTGCCCTGGCCCACACCTTCGGCAGCGGCGGACGGGACAGCTGTCGAAACACCGTGCAGGCGGTTTCCCATTATTTGATGGACGTTCCCGTCGAGCATTACTTCTCTTTGACAATGGACGCCATCCCCGTGATCAATGATCTGGCGGGGGGTGTCGTGGTCCATATTGACGATGATTTTTCAGCGATCGACCCCACACTGGAGCAGGGAAAGGACGTGCGTCTTTGGGGTCGGCATGCTTTAACCTTTGTTCGTACGCGTCATTACGTGGACGACAGCAGCAATCTCAGCCGCATGAACCGGCAAAGAGCCTACCTCTATGGTCTGCACGATCAGCTTGTGGAGAAGCTTGCCGACGATGACAGATTCGGCGCGCGGCTGATTTCAAAATTGGCTGATTTCAATGTCTCGGATTTGACAAGTGATGAGATGGTTAACCTTGCCGAGAAGGTCAAGGATTATCGTTTCACCGGGATCCGCTCCATCCCTGGCGAGGCGACTCTGGACGAAAAATACATGGAGTTTTACTCCGATGACGCAGCTTTGGAAAAGCTTGTTTTTGAAGTGTTTTTTAAGGCCGTTTCCTGATACGAGGTGCCCGGACAGATTCGTTCTTCACAAGGCCGATGGGCGGGATTTGCTCATCGGCCGTTTACTATTTTCCATTCTGGCGGGATTTCCCGGATGAAAGACAACACTTCCCCCCAGCACTAGTACGGAGAGAGGAAATAGAGAGATGTACAAGAGAAACGCACAGGGATGGTCAAAGCATTTTGACTTCATCGTGGTTGATCTCATCAGCCTTCAAATCGCATTCATTTTGGCAGTTGCCATTCGACATCGTGCGTGGGCGTATGCTACTCCCCTGTATCGCAGTCTTGGCTTTGTGCTTTTTCTGGGAGACGCCGTTTCGCTGGTCCTTCGAAATTCCATGCATGGGGTAGTCTCTCGCGGATACTTCATTGAGGCGAGGGAAACCTTCAGAAACTGCTTTTATGTCTTTGCGATTGCCCTGGCGTTCATGTTCAGTACGCAGTCCGGCGGAGCATACTCCCGCATTATTCTCTACCTTGTTTTTGGGCTCCATTTCGTGATCAGCTACTCATTCAGATTGCTGTGGAAATGGTTCATCAAAAAACGCGGCCCGGGAAAAGAGAACAAGAGAAGCATGCTTGTGGTCACCGCTCCGGAAAATGCGGAGACGATCCTGCAAAGGCTGAGCAGCGATCACCTTGCAGACTTTCGAATCACAGGCCTTGTTCTCACCGAAAAAAGCGATCAAGAAAGCGTTTGCGGCATTCCAATCGTTGCCGAGATGGACTCCGCAGCCGATTTCATTGTTCGTGAATGGGTAGATTCCGTTTACATTGACGCGCCGATCAACGATCAAAGGGTGATCGCGCTGATGGACGCCTGCGCACAGATGGCGGTTCCGACGCATTATCATGTTCCCAACATGAGCAGAAACGGCGTGAAACGCTTTGCGGAAAAGGTCGGCGGCACCACGGTTCTCACTACTGCAATCAATTACGCAACGCCGCTCGAGGCGTTTCTGAAGCGCTGCTTTGATATCGTTGCCGGCCTTGTCGGCAGCCTTGTCGCGCTGCTGGTCATCGCCATTGTGGGACCGATCATCAAGAAACAGTCCCCCGGGCCGATCCTCTTTGCCCAGGAGCGGATCGGCAAGAACGGTAAGCGCTTCAAGATGTACAAGATTCGTTCCATGTACATGGATGCCGAGGAGCGCAAAAAGGATCTGATGTCCCAGAACCGGGTGAAAGACGGCATGATGTTCAAGCTGGACTTCGATCCGCGTATTATCGGCAACGAGATCCTTCCGGACGGCACGAAGAAAACAGGGATCGGCGATTTTATCCGAAAGACGTCCCTCGACGAGTTTCCCCAGTTCTTCCTTGTCCTGACAGGAGTTATGTCAACCGTCGGCACCCGCCCGCCCACTGTCGATGAATGGGAAAAATACGAGTATCATCACCGCGCAAGACTGGCCATAAAGCCGGGCGTGACTGGCATGTGGCAGACCAGCGGCCGCAGCGAGATCACGGATTTTGAAGAGGTTGTGCGGCTGGATACCGAGTACATCATGAACTGGAGCCTGGGGCTGGATTTGAAGATTCTCTTCAAAACTTTCGGCGTGCTGTTCTCGCATAAAGGCGCCATGTGATCAGCGTTTACCTATACTTACCGGGCATGGAATGCCCGAAAGGGAAACATGTGAAGAAAAAGACTGCATACGGTATTCTGCTTGCTTTCGTTCTGATCAGCATTCTTCTATTGACCTTGCAGGGTCCGGAAGGGACTGTGCGCTTGAGCGAAACCGTCAGGCTTCAATTTGAGAAAATCGGTTATCAAAGTGATTTTCACGCCTTCCGATCCGACGCACACCTGGTTGTCTATTTCATTCTCGGCGCAGCATTAGGCCTGTTTGGCAGAACCTGCGGCTGGCGTTGGTGGATCGCGGCGGCCCTGGGGTGTGGATTCGGTCTGCTGGATGAAGGGATAAAGGTGCTCTTGCCCACGCGGGAGTTCGATGCTGTGGATCTGTTGAAGGACTGGATCGGAATCGGCTTGGGAACAGCAGCCGTGTGGATGTTAACAAAGGGTAGGAAATGATCGTCATGAAAAAACAACAAGTTACGCTCAACGGGAAAACGATCCTTGTGACCGGATCGCCTGGCTTCATCGGAGCCAATCTGGTCCTCAGACTGCTTCGGGAACTTTCCTCCGGCACGGTGATCTCCTTCGACTCCATGAATGATTACTACGATCCGGCGCTGAAGGAATACAGGCTTTCCCTCATCGAAGAAGCCGCCAAGTCCTCTCCGGTCAAGCATATTTTTATCAAAGGAAACCTGGCGGATAAGGAGCTTGTAAACCAAAGCTTTGAGCAATACAGGCCGTCCGTTGTGGTCAATCTGGCAGCCCAGGCGGGGGTCCGCTATTCGATCGAACATCCAGACGTGTATATCGAATCGAACATTGTCGGCTTTTTCAATATTCTGGAGGCCTGCCGGCACTATCCGGTGGAGCATCTCGTCTATGCAAGTTCCAGCTCCGTTTACGGCGGGAATAAGAAGGTTCCCTTTAGCACTGACGATAAAGTGGATAACCCTGTGAGCCTCTACGCAGCCACGAAGAAGAGTGATGAACTGCTGGCCCACAGTTACTCCAAGCTCTATAACATCCCCTCTACCGGACTGCGCTTTTTCACGGTATACGGCCCCGCCGGGCGTCCGGATATGTTCTACTATTCTGCCACCGACACCCTGGCAAAGGGCGGCACGATCCGGATCTTCAACTATGGCAACTGCAGGCGGGACTTTACCTATGTGGATGACATCGTGGAAGGCATTCTCCGCGTGATGCAGGGAGCGCCGGAAAAAAAGAACGGAGAAGACGGTCTGCCTCTTCCTCCGTATTGCGTATACAACATCGGCGGCGGGCAGCCGGAAAACCTGCTGGATTATGTTTCCACCCTTCAGGAAGAGCTGGTGCGCGCCGGCGTTCTTCCCGAGGATTACGACTTCGAGGGGCACCGCAAGCTGGTGGGCATGCAGCCCGGCGATGTGCCCGTGACCTACGCGGACAGCGAGGCTCTGGAGCGGGATTTCGGCTTTACACCGAAAATCACCATCCGGGAAGGCCTGAGAAAGTTTGCGGAGTGGTATAAGAGCTATTACATGGATGGGAAGCAATAAGGCATGAAGTGCGAGGAGAAGTTTTTTGGAATCTATGGACGCGAATGCGAGGGCCTGTCCTTCAGCCCCTATCGCATCTGCCCCATCGGCGCACACAGTGACCATAATCTTGGAAAAATCACCGGCTTTGCTATCGACAAGGGAATCCATATTGCATACCGGCCCAAGCAGAACGGCGTGATCGAGATGACCAGCCTGCAGTTTCCGAAACGTGCCCAGTGGCACATCCGGGAAATCGGCGAGAAAACCGGCGACTGGGCGGATTATCTGCGCGGCGCGACCTGGGCACTCCAGAAGGTCTCCCTGCTCTCGGTCGGGCTTTGCGGCGTGATCGAGGGGAGCCTGCCGATCGGCGGCCTTTCCTCCTCCGCGGCGGTGATCCTGGCTTTCCTTTCCGCGCTTTGCCACGTGAATCGCATCCGCCTGACTGCCCGGCAGCTCATCCAGGTTGCCTTCGATGCGGAAAAGAACTATGTGGGCGTGAACGTCGGCACGCTGGACCAGAGCTGTGAGGTGCTGGGAAAGAAGGATCATCTGCTCTATCTGGACTGCAGGGATGATTCCTATAGCCTGATCCCCACTCCCGGTAATATGAAGCCCTACAAGATCGCGATCTTTTTCAGCGGGCTGGAACACAGTCTGGCAGGCAGTAAGTACAACATGCGGGTGGATGAGCTGAGAGCAGGCGTATATGCACTGCAGGCGTTCAGCGGCATGGAGTATGGCAAATTCCAGCAGGCAAATGCCCGGGATGTGAGTTGGGAAATTTACCAGACCTATAAAAACAAGCTGCCCGAACCCTGGGCGAAACGCTGCGAGCATTGGTACACGGAATTCCGGCGGGTGGAAGCCGGAGCAGAGGCATGGAAGCGGGGAGACCTGGAAGAATACGGCCGCCTGTCCTTTGAATCCGGATGGAGCTCCATCCACAACTGGGAATCCGGCGCGCCGGAGCAGGTCAAGCTGTATGAGATCATGCGGGAGACCTCCGGCATCTACGGCGGGCGGTTCTCCGGAGCAGGCTTCAAGGGCTGCTGCATGGCGCTGATCGATCCCGCCAAAGCGGACCATATCCGGGAGGAAGTCGAGCGCAGGTATCTGGATGCCTATCCGGAAATGAAAGGGAAATACAGCTTTCACCTGTGTGAAAGCGCAGATGGAGTAAGAGCATGAAGTGTTTGATCCTGGCGGCCGGGTACGCGACCCGTTTATATCCCTTGACGGAGAATTTTCCAAAGCCGCTGCTGGATGTGCAGGGTAAAACGATTTTGGACTGGCTGCTGGAGGACATCGACAAAAGCGGCGTGGTCGACCAATACGTGGTGATCAGCAACCATAAGTTCGCCCGGCAGTTCCAGGCCTGGGCGGATCAGCACAGGCTCCCCATCACGGTTCTGGACGACGGCACCGAGAGCAATGAGACCCGTCTCGGCGCTGTGCGGGACGTGCAGTTTGCGATCGACGCGCTTGCCTTGCGCGACGATCTTCTGGTCATCGCGGGAGACAATCTGCTGGATTTCTCGCTGACGGATTTCATTGCGTATCAGCGGAGAATGCAGACCTCGTGTGTCATGCGCTATTACGAGCCCAGTCTGGAGAAGCTTCGGAAGACCGGCGTCGCCGTAGTGGACGGCGAGGACAGGATCCTCAGCATGGAGGAGAAGCCGGCAGAGCCGAAGAGCCACTGGTGCACGCCTCCCTTCTATATCTACAAGGCCGCCGATGTGGGGCTCGTGAAAGTGGGCATTGAATCCGGCTGCGGTGTGGACGCGCCGGGCAGCTTTATCGCATGGCTCAGTTCGGTGACCCCGGTCCACGCCTTTGCAATGCCGGGAAAGCGTTACGATATTGGAAACCTCCAGAGCTATGAAGAGGTAAAACGCAATTACCGCGGGATCGGCAAATAAACGACGGAGGAACAGGAAATGAAAATCACGGTAGCCGGCGTGGGGTACGTCGGCCTGAGCCTGGCGGTGCTGCTGTCGCAGCATCACGAAGTCACGGCCATTACCACGACGGAAGCAAAGGCGGAGAAGCTGAACCGGTTCATCAGCCCCATTCAGGATCAGGAGATCGAGAGATTCTTTGAAGAGGCAAGGACCGGAAAGCGGACGCTTCATTTTCATACCACAACGGACAAGGAAGCCGCCTATCAAAGCGCGGAGCTTGTCATCATTGCGACGCCTACGAATTATGACGGGCAGAAGAATTACTTCGACACCAGCGCCGTTGAGGACGTCATCGAGCGGGTGCTGAAGGTCAACCCGGATGTCCCGATGGTGATCAAAAGCACCATTCCCGTGGGCTACACCGCTGCGGCCCGGCAGAAATTCGGCGCCAGGAATCTGTTCTTCTCCCCGGAGTTTCTGCGGGAGTCCAAGGCCCTGTACGACAATTTGTATCCCAGCCGCATCATCGTCGGCTGTGATGAGGGAACGAGAGAGGCTGCGGAGCGGTTTGCCGGCCTTCTGGCGGAAGGCGCGGAGAAGGAAAACGTCCCCGTGAAGATCATGGGCTTTACCGAAGCCGAGGCCGTGAAGCTTTTTGCCAATACCTACCTGGCCCTGCGGGTCAGCTTCTTCAATGAGCTGGATACCTATGCGGAAATGAAGGGACTGAACACCAAAGAGATCATCGACGGCGTATGTCTCGACCCCCGCATCGGCAGCCACTACAACAACCCCTCCTTCGGTTACGGCGGGTACTGCCTGCCGAAAGACACCAAGCAGCTGCTGGCAAATTATCAGGATGTGCCGGAGGAACTCATCCGGGCCATCGTGGAGAGCAACCGGACAAGGAAGGACTTTATCGCGGACCGCGTGCTGGAAAAGGCGGGGTATTATACGGCCAACAGCATCTGGAACGCGGCGAAGGAGCGGCCCATCACGGTAGGAGTCTACCGCCTGACCATGAAGAGCAATTCCGACAACTTTCGCCAGAGTTCCATTCAGGGCGTGATGAAGCGTGTCAAAGCCAAGGGAGCCACCGTTATCATCTATGAGCCGACACTGGAGAATGGCGTGACCTTCTTCGGCTCGCTGGTCGTAAATGATATTGAACGGTTCAAATCGGGAAGCGACGTGATCCTGGCTAACCGCTTTGATGAAGCACTGGCAGATGTAGAGGATAAAGTTTACACAAGGGATTTGTTCAGGAGAGATTGAGAAAAGGAAACACGTAGATGGGAAACAAAAAGAAGATCTTGATACTTGGAAACAGCCATCTGGTTGTGTTCGGATTTCGTGGAGAATTGATAGAACGATTGGTAAGAGAAGGATACGATGTTGCAGTCTCTTTTCCGAACGGACCCTTTGGTGAAGGAGAAGAAACCAGCAAGCAGTACGGCTGCAGATTTCTGGAAACGCCTATCAATCGTCGGGCAACAAATCCGCTGGAAGACTTGAAGCTGATTTTCCATTATAAAAGAATCATAGAAACCGAAAAACCGGATGCCGTGCTGGCCTACACGGTAAAATGCGACACTTACGGCGGAATTGCCTGCCGCATGACCGGGACGCCCTTCATCCCCAATATAACGGGAATCGGAAAGGCGTTGGCTGAGGGCGGGCCGATTGAGAAGATCACGGTGATGCTGTATAAGGCTGCTTTGAAGCGGGCCAGAATCGTTTTCTTTCAGAATACACAGGATCAGGCTTTCTTCCGGAATAAAGGGATTCGATTCGACAGAAGCACGGTTCTCCCCGGTTCGGGCGTCAATCTGGAGAAATATCAGCCTCTGCCATACCCGGAGACGGAACCGGTCGTGTTTACTTATGTCGCGCGGGTCATGAAAGCAAAAGGCATCGAGCAATTTCTTGATGCTGCGCGCGCACTGAAAGGACGCGCTGCATTTCATATCTGCGGATACTGTGAGGAGGACTACAAGTCCGTGATGGAAGAGGAGCAGCAGAAGGGAACTGTTGTTTATCATGGCCTTGTGAACAACATCGCGGAATATGAAAGAAACAGCCACTGCATTGTGCTGCCGACCTTCCACCCCGAGGGGATCTCCAATGTCCTGCTGGAAGCGGCAGCCCTGGGGCGGCCGATCATCACCACTGACAGAGCAGGGTGCCGGGAGACTGTTGCGGACGGCGAGACAGGCTTTCTCGTGAAGGAACGGGACAGCGCGGATCTGATCGAAAAGATGGAACGTTTCCTCAATCTTACGACTGAGGAGCGTCGGGAAATGGGCCTGAGGGGTCGGAAAAAGATAGAAAAGGAGTTTGACCGCCAAATCGTTGTCGATGCCTATCTAAAAGAACTGGAATCGCTTTGACGCTGACAGACGGGAATTGAGAAGATGACACATGAGCAGAAAAACAGGTTGATTAGCCTCCTGCGCTTCATTCCGGACGAGCCATATCTGAAGCTGATGTTCTTACTGAAACAGGGACAATTTCTGAACTTGAATAACCCGAGGGCGTACAATGAAAAACTTCAATGGCTGAAGCTCCACAATCGGAAGCCGGTGTATACCCGGATGGTGGATAAATATGAGGCGAAGCAGTATGTGGCTTCCATCATCGGGGAGGAGTATATCATCCCGACGCTGGGCGTATGGGATCGCTTTGAGGACATTGATTTCGATGCACTGCCTGATCAGTTCGTGCTCAAATGCACCCACGATTCAGGCGGGTTGGTAATATGCCGGGATAAATCCAAGCTGGATCTGGAGGCAGCCCGCAAGAAGATCAACACCTCCCTCAAAACAAACTTCTATTGGGTCGGCCGCGAGTGGCCATATAAGAATGTGAAGCCGAGAATCATAGCAGAGGAATATTTACAGGATGACAGTAACGACCTGAAGGACTATAAACTCTATACGATTCACGGAGTAACGAAGGCAATCATGGTGGCGCAGGGCCGCCAGGCGGGTAAAACAACAGCCGATTTTTTTGACCCGAACTTTCAACCCTTGCATTTCACTTGGGGATACCCAAATGCGGAACGGAGTCCCGCTAAACCCTCAGCAATGACCGAAATGATGGAAATTGCCGAGAAGCTGTCGAAAGAAAGCCCCGTGCTGAGAGTGGACCTTTATCAGGTCCGGGGAAAAATCTATTTTGGGGAGCTGACTTTCTTTGATGGAAGCGGTTTTGATAGAATTGTGCCGCGTTCTATGGATTATGAGCTTGGAAAATATATAAACCTGGATAACATCTAAGGAAACGCTGATCAAATCGTCTGCGGCGCCTCCCGGAAAATATGTGCTCTGATTTTGTCACTTATTCTTGCAATACACAATACGACTCGCTTTGCTCGCATGCATAAGTTCGCGTTAGCCAAATTAAAGATTTTAAGTATTCCTGCGAAAAAGTGCCATCATCATTTCGGCTTTCGATTTTCAGCTTGAGAAGCAAGCTGAAAATGCACAGCGTGGGCTGTGCCCAGCAAAGCATCGCTTTGCTGAAAGCCGGAATTACACGGATTCTTCGGGGCGCGATGCGCCCTTCTTGTGGACCCGTGGCCCACAAGAAGC
>OCTX012156805.1_pt1 | contig 10230 bp, 5 predicted proteins | sample 1539691 | NCBI WGS metagenome assembly OCTX01 (sample SAMN02144231, study PRJEB22623) | gut metagenome | biome: sheep rumen | host: Ovis aries | place: New Zealand | reverse complement strand
CGACTACACGGAGCAGCAACTCGCATGGGCGACAACGCAGATCCGCGAGATGCTCGCGCAGGGGTTGATTCTCGTAGCGGCCGGCGGCAACGCGCCGAACGAGACGCTTTCCTTCCCGCAGGACATCGACGGCGTCATCAACATCGCCGGTCTCAAGCAGGACCGCACGTCCGCCGGCCTGAACGACAACTGGGCGAAGGACTTTGCGGCGTTCGGGCAGAACGTTCCGCTCTACACGAGCGACACGGGCGCGACGGGCACGAACGGCGGATCCTCCTTCGCCGCGCCGATGGCGACGGCGATCTGCGCCCTCTACCTGCAGCAGAACCCGGCTCTCACGCGCGACGAGCTCTACGAGATTCTCAAGACGAACTGTGTAAAGCTTTCCGACGGGCCCTCGAAGGTCTGGGGCAACGGACTCCTCCAGGCGGGCGCGATTCCCGCAAACTACAAAACGCAGGCCCAGATCGACGCGGAGAAGGCGAGCTATGTTAAGACGACTTCCGCAACACTCTCGAATAAGGGGCTTGAGTGGAATTCGCAGTATAGCCGCTACGAAATCAAGATGTATCCTGGCGAGACGCGCAAGCTCAAGTACACGCTCGTTCCCGCGAACGCTTCCGACACCAACCTCTACTGGTACTGCGGCAACACGGTCGATTTCCGGCCCATTGGGCTCGACCAGGCGCTGACCGCGCCGTCGTCGACTGCGACAGGAAAGTTCCTCGTCTACGATGGCCGCAACCGCGAGCGCGAAACCATCTGCCGCTTGCGCGTTGATGTTGTCGCGAAGGGCAGCGAGAGTGAAGCGGATACTGAAGATGATCCAGAAGGTGGCGGCAACGAAGGTGGTGGTGGCGAAGGCGGAGAGGGTTTTACTCCGACCAACAGCTGGTTCACAGTGGACTGTGTTGGCGGAGTTTTCGCCCCTGACACGAATTATTTTCCTGGTGTGGTGGGGTTCTGTGAGTCGAACGCGTATGTTGAGATTCAGATGACGTTCCATGTGACTGAATCGGAGCCGACGCCTGATGCGAGCGACAAGTCTATGATCTATCTTGCCGCCAATGAAGATGGAACTGGACGCAGCTTCAGGCTCCTGGACAAGAGCGGATGGAAGGATGTGTCGAGCGTGGGTCTTGAGCCGACGGACGGCCTTTCGTGCAGGGTGCGAATCGATCTCGAGGAGGGTAGTGCCGAGTCGCGCCGTGTTCGCTACTCCATTGACGGCAAGGTGCTTTCTGCGAATGGCGTCGAGTGGTTTGAGATGACGTCGGGTGGCGACATACGTGAAATAGTCTTCTTTGGCGATTCGGAGATTGCGGCGTTTTTTGGCGAGTTCTGCGAGAGCTTCGGAACTGTTGCGCCGACGCTGGAAGAATTACTGGGCGGCAAGCTTCCGCGCATCGCGGGTTACACGTCGGGAGGGAAGACCGTGCCAGCGCTCGTTCTCGAAAACGGTGTCCTCTCGGCGTCTGTTGCCGAGACGGTGAGCGGCGTTTACTACACTGCGTTCACGAGCGCCACGCTCGACCGCAAGACGTTTACGGCAAAGGAGTCTCTGCCCGGCACGGGCGAGCCGATCACGTTCGAGATCGAGGTGGGCGACGAGCCTTCGCAGTTCCTGATCGTCGTCGCCTCGTCCGCGCCAATCGTGGTGGGTGCGCCGTTGGAATAAGCATAAAACGCGGCGCAAGTGCTGCGCCATTTGTCTGCAAAATGGCAATAACTTGTGGACGAAATCACAAGCGAAAATGCTGGAATTTGATACAATGCGTGGTGAAGGGAAAAACTAAACCGAGAGTATCAAAATGAAAACACTCATGAATACAGCCATGAAGACTATCATGAAATCCTCGCTCTGCGCCCTCGCGGCGCTTTCCGCCGCGCCCATGGCATTGGCGGGCACCTACATCTGGAACACCAACGTGACAGAGGGTAATATGTCCGAGCCTGCCAATTGGCTGGTGGACGGCTTGCCGGCTTCCGTTGCCCCAGGCGCGAGCGACGACGTGGTCATCCAGAGTTCGATGACTAATCAATGGCAGAACATCAAAGTGACGTTTGACTCCAACATTACGTTCAAGAGCCTGGCTCTCAGCGGCAGGGTCGAAGTGAAGGCCGGAGGATCAGTCGTCAATGCCGGCAAGCTGATTCTTGGCGAAGGATGCCCGAAGTTCATCTGCAAGTCGGGTTCAACCTTCGGGAAGTTCGAATCGACGGGGGCCTGCGCGGTTCTGGAGACAAGTCCCAATTCGTTTTCGATCACAGACAAGAGCTCTGTCAAGACGTACAACGGCGTCGCTCCGCACTTTGCTGCGACATCGAACAACGGCGGCCCCTGCGAAATCCTGAAGCTTTCGGCGGACGGCTTGCTTGTCGAGGCCGGCGACGCGGACTATGTTCTGGACGACATCATGTCTGCGGGGGAGGACGATTCCGTTTGCCTGACGGACGCTTCAAGCTATGTCGCCCTGACAGGTGACGTAACGATCAACGCTCTCAAGATGTACGGCGGTTCTGTGCTTGATCTTGGAGGGCATACTTTGACAGTCAAGTCGGGCGTCATCCGGCCGCGCCGCGATGGAAATTGGACTAATCGCGGAGTAATATCGAATGGCGTCGTGAAGGTGTGCGACCAGTTCTTCTATATTTACGGGGTGGGTGCCAATCCTGAGCAATTCGCGGTGACGCTCGACACCTCTTGGAACACCGACCCGCTCAAACAGGTCTTCGATTATTGGGTTGCCGATTACGCCAGAACGCCGATTTCCCGCGACGATATGTCCAGGTTCTTCGGCGTCTATCGCACACGACAGAGACTCTCCTCCAATATTGCGAACGCCACCAACATGATTCTGGACACGGGATACGGCAACTGGATCGGGAACGGTTACTTAAGCGACCATAGCCTGACGGCCAATCTTCGCGGAATCGCGGGTAACTCCAGCGTCACCAGCAAGGACAAGTTCCACGGAAGACTGTGGCTGGGCGATGATGCCGATTTCACTTGCGACGACTACAGCTGCGTGGTCGGTCGGAACGGCTATCTGGTTCCGGGCGGACTCTCCTACGACGGCTATCGCGTGGGATCCTTGCGATTCGACGACACCGCGATGGACCTCCGCTGCTATCGGAAGCTGGCTTTCAAGCAGGGTTCGCATCTTGTGGCGACGGTGAGGCCAGACGGAAGGGCGACTCTGGTCACCACCTCCGGAACAAGCCAATACCGCTGCTTTGTCACAATCGAAGGTGGCAACATTGATGTCATCGAATGTGGGAAGGTCAAGCAGGGGACTTGGACCGTCATGCGCACGGTCGATGCCGTGACGGGCACATTTGACAGCGTAACTTCCGGCTACAAGGCAAAATACAATGTTGAGGTGGAAGAGGACGGCGTAACCTACTACGAACTCCAGCTGACAAAGAGTAGCAGTGGTACGATTATCATAATCCGATAAGGCGGTTTCGACGCCGAGGTTTTCCCTGCGGATATTGTGTTATTCCCGGCGGCGTTGGCTTTGTCCAGCGCCGCCGCGTTGATTATAAATCGTAAAACACTTCGTGGACGAATTTGACATCACAGTGTTCGAATTTGATATATAATTTCAACCATGAAAATTGCCAGTCTACTTTCCGCCGCGCTCATTACGCTTCCGCTCGCGCTTTTTGCCGGGCCAAATCCATTCGACATCGTCAACCTCAAGGGCTCGACCGACAAGGCGAATCCCGTCGGGTACAAGATCGGCGAGCCGATCGTCTTTACGCTCAGGACCGAGAATCTTGCCGAAGTGCCGAAGGACAACCGCTACCGTGTCCGCTGGAAACGGACGGGCGATGACGGCCTTGTGAAGGAGGGCGAGACTCCTCTCAAGGTCGGCGAGACATGCGTCGTCACGACGAAGATGGACCGCGCAGGCTTCGTCCGTCTCGAGGCCCGTGTCGTCGGCGGTGGTGGATGGTGGGTGCAGCGCTCGAAGCCCGCGCCTGGCTGCGAAAGCTGGTACAAGGAGAAGTCCGTGTTCTTTGACGGCGGCGCGGGCGTTGCCGTCGATCAGATTGCGATGGAGAACCCGGAGCCGAAGGACTTCGACGCCTACTGGAAGAAGCAGAAGGCGCGCCTCGCCGAGGTGCCGCTTTCAGCCGAGCGCAAGGAAGTCGCGACTGTCGGCGGCTGCAAGGTCTACGCGGTCTCCATCGCGTGCGCGGGGCCGCGTCCTGCGACCGGCTACCTCTACATCCCCGAGGGTGCCGCGAAGAAGAGTTGCGGCGCGCGCGTCGCGTTTCAGGGCTACGGAGCCTACCTGCAGGCGCGTCCCGACTGGGCGGCGGGTCCCTGCGTCGCGAACCGCGAGATATTCCTCGAGATCAACGCGCACGGCTACGAGCTCGGACATCACCATGGCTACTACGACGGATTCTTCAAGTCGATCAACACCTCTGGCAAGGGATATGTTTTCAACGCGAAGGAGAACGCCGATCCTGACACGTGCTACTTCAACGGTATGGCGCTTCGCGTGATGCGCGCGATCGAGTACGTGAAGTCGCTTCCCGAATGGAACGGGAAGTCGCTCATCGCCGAAGGCGGCAGCCAGGGCGGACTCCAGACGAGCTGGGCCGCGGGACTCGGGCTTGGCGTCACGCTCGCGCGCCCGTCGATCACGTGGGGCTGCGATCTCGGCATGCCCGAGGGGAAGAGCGGACGCCTGCGCGGTCCTTGGCACATCCCCTACGGGAAGGGGCTCGACTACTACGACGCCGTGAACCACATTCGCCGCGCGAAGTGCCCTGTCGAAATCACACGCGCCGGACTCGGCGACTACACTTGCCCGCCGTCTGGCCTTGCTCTGTACTATAACGCCGTTCCCGGCAAGAAATCCATCAGCTGGGTGCAGGGCTCGGAGCACGGCTTTATTCCGCCGGGCGAGAACCAAGTGGCCGTTCTCGGCAACTTCAAGCCGACTGGCGGCGAGTCCAAGTCGCAGAACGCATCTTCGTCCGTAAAGTGAGGTAAGGGAAACGAACATGAAATACATACTCTCGGCCATCGTGCTTTTCCTTGCCGTCGAGTCCGGAGCGGCTGACGTGGAGACCCCGACGATGGGCTGGAGCTCGTGGAATGCATTCCGCGTCAACATCAGCGAGGGGACGATCAAGCACCACGCCGACCTTGTCAAGGAGCTCGGGTTCGACAAGTGCGGCTACGTCTACATCAACATCGACGACGGCTACTTCGGCGGACGCGACGAGAACGGACGGCTCAAGACGCACCCGAAGCGCTTCCCCAACGGACTCAAGCCCGTCGTTCCCGGGCACGCCACGCGCATCTACCGTCTCGCCGCAAAGAAGCGCCTTGAGCGCCGCGTATACGAAGCCGAGACTGCGTGGATGGAAACTTACCAGGAACTCACGGACCCCGTTGCCGCGGGAACGGCCTACTACAAGCAGGTCCCGAACGCTTCGGGCGGCGTTGTCGCGGCGCAGGTCGGCGGAAAGGGCGGGCCGCTTGTATGGAAGCGCGTTTGGAGCGCGAAGGGCGGGAAGTGCGACCTCGCGCTGCGCGTCGTCGGAGAGGGCTCGGAAGGGGTCCGCCTTTCCGTAAACGGCAAGAGCGTTCCGCTCAAGGGGCTTTCTGCAACGGTGGACTTCAAGAAGGGCGACAACGAAGTCAAGGTCTTCGGCGACTCCATGCTGCCCGACATCGACTGTCTTGTCCTTTCCGCCGTTCAGTAAATGATATAATATCGCCATGTTCGGCAAATGCGAGATCAAGGTGAGAGGTGGCTTCGAGGAGACGCTTAAGGTCGTTCTGCCGCTTGCCCTTATGCAGCTTGTCTACGCGGCGAACAGCATTTGGGACCGCTTTCTCCTTTCCCAGCGTGGCTGTGCCCCGCTTCAGGCGTCGCTTTCGGCTACAATGGTCTCCGTCATGTTCGTCTGCCTCATCTCCGCGACTGTCGGCTACACGTCGGTCTATGTCGCGCAGCTGCACGGCGCGGGAAAGGGGCGCGATGCGGTGCGTGCATTTGCACAGGGAGTGTGGCTTTCCATCTTCTCGATTCCGGTTCTGGTGGCGCTCGTGTTTGCCGCGTTCGCGCTTGTCGATTTTGCCGCGCACGCTCCCGATGTCGCGGCTGGCGAGAAGGCGTACATCGCAATCTATGTTCCAGGCGGCTTTTTCATGATACTGAACGGCGTCCTTGGCGGGCTCCTCACCGGGCAAGGGCGCACGGGCTGGGTTTCGGCCTGCGGAATAGTTGGCGTTCTCGTAAATATCGCCATGAACCCCGTGTTTATCGGCGGCTGTGGTCCGATCCCTGCGATGGGCAACGCGGGCGCCGCGATCGCGGGTGTCATTTCACTCGCGTCGGTGACGGTGCTTCAAGGCGCGGCTGTCTGCCGCGATGCGCTCGTTCGCGCACATTGGCGCGATGGTGCGCTTAAGGCCGATCTTCCGCTGATGGGCAAGATTCTTCGCACTGGCTCTTTCAACGGTGTGACGTCGTTTGCCGCCTGCGTCGCGTTTACTGTATTTACGCTCGTCCTTGGACGATACGATGCGCTTGGCGCGGGGTCTGCGAACGTGGTGTTTGCCGTCAACAACGTCTTCTACTGCACGATGTGCGCCGTTTCCGACGGCATGAGCATCGTAGGCGGGCGCAATCACGGAGCGGACGATGCGGTTGCCGTCAGGCGGACTGTTCGCACGGGACTCTTTCTTTGCATCGTGATATTGACTGCGGTATATTCCGTGCTTCTTCCGTTTGCAGGTCCCATAGCGTCGCTTTTCTATCCTACGGACGCGGCGTTTTCAATGGACGCATGGTGCGCTTCCGTGCGCACGCTGTTCTTCATAATGCTCTTGCGCGAGATTGGAGAGGGCGTGGGGTTGGTGTTCGAGGGGGCGTTGCGCGGCGTCGGCGACGTGAAGTTCGTCATGTGCGCGAAGCTCGGTTGCGACATCTGCCTATGGATGCCTGCGGTGATTGCCATCGCCATGTGCCACAAGTCGCTCATAGCGCTTTGGTGGACAATGCCCGCGTTTTTCGCTGTGCTCGCCACGATTCTCGCGCTTCGTTTCCACGGCGGTGCGTGGTGTCGCAGCCACCTTTCCGCCTGAGGGCGTCTTTTCAGGCCTATACCATTGTATATTCCCTTGATGTGCGGCGTTTGGTAAAATTGCGGCGAAAACTGTGAGCCCTGTCGTTTGAGTAGGCAGTACAAGCGTCAGTTGAAAAGGAGAAGACACATGAAGATTCGTATTGCAGCACTTTCAGTTGCCGCGGTTGCGGCCGCGCAGATCGCGTTTGCGGACACGCCCGCGAACATCTCCGTAGAAGGCCGCGGACTTCCGCAGGTGCAGGGGATCGTCCGCGACAGCTCAAAGGTGGAGTGGGGATTCGTGAACTTCGTTGCGTTCGGCCCCAACTGGGCGTACACCGCGCAGGACTACGCCGCGAAGGAGCACAAGAAGGAACCGATCGACGATCCTGCGCTCGGCCGGGGTCTTCTCTTCACCGCGAAGATATGGGCCGGGTCGCGCGGGCTTTCGATCCGCGAGGAATTCTACGACGTCTCGAAGGCGGGCGAGGCAAAGGCGCACGTGCGCTGGAAGATCGCCTCGCTCGACGGCAAGCCGATGGCGCTTGAACGCGCCTACATACGCTTCCCGCTTCCGCTCTCCGACTTCGCTGGCGGCACCGTCTCGGGCAAGTCGATTCCCGCCGAATACGGCCAGGAGTGGATTGGTGTCGGCGAAAAGGGCGCGATAAAGATCGTTTCAAAGGAAGGCGCCAAGACGCTTGGCCTCTCCGTCTCGAAGGGCAATCCCGTCCTGTGGGATGGCCGCAAGGACAAGCAGGAGCGTTTCGAGCTGCGCGTCGATTTCCCGGACGCCAAGGCCGCGACGAGCTCGACGATCGAGTTCGAGTTCTACGGCGCTTTTGCCGATTCGCTGAAGAAGTCTGCCGGCAAGGTGAAGCTCGACCTCCCGCCGCCGCCCGCGAAGATGGTGGCGAACGCCGACTGGTGCGTCTTCCCGTTCCAGAACGACATCAAGGAGGGCTCGATTCTCGACTTCTCCGACATGGTCTCCGCCGACGCCCCGGCCGGCAAGTACGGTTTCGCCAAGGTGACGAAGGACGGCCACTTCGTTTTCGACAAGCGTCCCGACAAGCCCGTCCGCTTCGTCGGCGGCAATCTCTGCTTCGACGCGAACTTCCTCTCGAAGGAGCAGTGCAAGCGAGCCGTCCAGGACTTCGTCCGCCGCGGCTGGAACACGGTGCGCTTCCACCACATCGACGTGACGATAACGAAGGACGAGTGGAACAACCTCTGGAACCGCAAGACCTATCCCGAGATCTCTCCCGCGCGCCTCGACCAGCTCGACTACTTGTTCGCAGAGTGCAAGAAAGCAGGCATCTACGCGACGTTCGACCTCTATGCGATGGGCGGTCTCGGCAGCTGCGAGGGCTTCGACAAGCCGCTCAACTCGAACACTGTCAAGGCCATCGTGCCAATCCACAAGCCGGCCGAGGACCAGTGGTTCCGCCGCGCGATGGAGATCTTCGACCACGTCAACCCCTACACTGGCATCAAGTGGAAGGACGACCCCGCGGTGCTCTTCGTCACGCTGATGAACGAGGACTCGATAGCGACGGTCTGGTGGGGCGCGGCCGACATGTACGTCAAGAAGTACAACGAGTGGGCGAAGGGGAAGGGCTATCCCGAGTACCCCGCCAAGGACATCGGCAAGAAGAAGGAGTTCGCGGAGTTCCTCTACAAGGTCAAGGCCGAGGCAAACGTCCGCATGGCAAAGCGCCTTAAGGACGCCGGCGTCCATGCGCTCATCTCGGGGGGCAACTGGTGGGACAACACGGCGCAGGCCTACGAGCGCGAAACGCTTGAGGTAGTCGACAACCATGGCTACGGAGACCATCCGCAGCCCAGCTACCAGAAACTGCCGTTCCACGTCAACCAGGCGTCCGACATCAAGAGCGGCAACCCGACGTATAACGAGCCGATGATGAAGGCGCCGACGCGCATTCTCGGGAAGCCCTTCACGATAACGGAGTACAACTACTGCCCGCCGAACAAGTTCCGCGGCGACGGCGGCCTTATGATGGGCGCATACGCCTCGCTCCAGGACTGGGACGCGCTCTACCGCTTTGCCTGGAGCCATTCGCGCGATGGAATGTTCGGCGACCACGCGGTGAGGGGCTTCGACATCTGCCGCGACCCCATCGGGCAGCTCACGGAACGCCAGGTCGTGCTGATGTTCGGCCGCGGCGACGTTGCGCCTGCCAAGGAGACATACGGCTACGGCGTCACGAAGGGCGAGGCGTTCGGCCGCGGTCTTGGCGACATGTGGGCGAACGGGCTCTTCCCGCATCCGTTCACGCAGCTCGGCTATACCTCTCGCATCGGCTCCTACACGGCAGACAACGGCGAAAGCCCGAAGCTCGCCTGCGCGAAGACCTGGACTGCCGCTACCAAGAACGCCATTCCGAAGTTCTCGGGCGAGACTGTCTCGGACACGAAGGAGATCCGCATCAGCACGAAGGCCGGCGACCTCTCGGTCAATTCGCCTCGCACTGCCGCGGTCTGCTCGATCGACAAGCACGACCTCTCGGCGGGCCCGCTTGCCGTTTCGGGCGCGACGACGTTCTGCAGCGTCTCGGCTTCGTCGATGGACGGCGCCGAACTTGCGAAGTCGCGTCGCGTCTTGGTTCTTCACATCACCGATGTCGTGAACACCGACATGTCCTTTACGAACGACAAGCGGACCGACACAAAGGCGTGGGGCAAGCTTCCGTATCTCGCAAAGACGGGTTCCGCGAAGGTCTCGCTCAAGAACGCGAACGCGGGGCTTTCGCTCTATGCACTCGCCTCTGACGGCACGCGCCTGAGGAAAGTTCCCGCCAAGTACGTCGACGGCGCGTATCTCTTTACGGCCAGCGTCGCTGCTGGCGAGGGCAAGGACGCCCCGACGATGATGTACGAGCTCGCGAAGTAGTCGGGGCCTGTCTGGAGTTTACCCATTTTCTGACTGTCACAGTGCATCTCACCCCGATAAATAAAGGATGATGTGCGTTTTGACAAGTGAAATGGGCGTTTTTCTCCTGACAAAAAGAAACTCCAAGCGTTAGGGCTCCCGCTACCGCTCCGCAGCTTCGCGATGTCTTAACGGCAATTCAGTGCGTCGAATTGTCTTCTTGAGCTGCCTTCGGC
>OCTX012271405.1_pt1 | contig 10233 bp, 5 predicted proteins | sample 1539691 | NCBI WGS metagenome assembly OCTX01 (sample SAMN02144231, study PRJEB22623) | gut metagenome | biome: sheep rumen | host: Ovis aries | place: New Zealand | reverse complement strand
GTCGATGGTCTGTGCCTTGTCAAGACTCACATTGGTGATGGCCAGTACGATACCACCGTCGGTAGTCTTGGCAGCAGAAGCAGAGAGAAGAGGGCAGGGGCGGTAGCCGGCATCCTTTGCGTTCTGCTTCTCCTTGAAATACTCCTTGTTCACCTGTACAATCTCACTGTTCAGATCAACGGGCAGATAGGTGGCCTCCTGGAACGGAGTGTACATCTGGAACACGTAGTAGGTAGGTGTGAGTACCATGTGGCCCGTACCCTCCTGATCGGTAAGGATCATCGACTGCAGAACGTTCACCACCTGTGCGATATTCGCCATCTTCACACGGTCGGTATGACGATGGAACACATTCAGTGAGAGCGCAGCCACGAAAGCATCGCGGAGGGCATTCTGCTGGTACAGGTGTCCGGCAATGGTTCCGGGCTCCTCATCCCACCAGGTACCCCATTCATCTACCAGCAGGTCAACCTCATGCTTGGGATCAGCTTTATCCATGATGGCCTTGTGCTTCTTGATCACATCCTCGATCTCCAGACACTTACCCAGAGCCCAGTAATACTGGTCGTTGTCAAACTTGGTAGCAGAGCCTTTTGAGCCTTCCCAGCCCGAGCAAGTATAATAATGTAGGGAAACGCCCTGCATACGGTTACCGATCTTGTCCATCAGTACGGTGGTCCAGTTATAGTCGTAGTCGGATGCTCCACTACCGATGCGATACAGTTTGTTGCCTGTATAATCACGCAGGTAAGTATTGAACTTACGGAACTCATCGGAGTAGTACTCGGGAGTCATATTACCGCCGCAGCCCCATGCCTCGTTACCGATGCCGAAATACTTCACCTTCCATGCCTTGTCGCGCCCATTCTGTCGGCGCAGACGTGCCATGGGGGTATCGCCGTCGCTGGTCATATACTCCACCCACTGTGCCATTTCCTTCACGGTGCCCGATCCCACATTACCGCTGATATACGGTTCGCAGCCGAGCATCTCGCAGAGGTTCAGGAACTCATGCGTACCGAAGGAATTATCCTCGATGGTGCCTCCCCAGTTATTGTTACGCAGTGAGGGTCGCTGGTTTTTCGGACCGATGCCATCCATCCAGTGGTAGTCGTCGGCGAAGCATCCTCCCGGCCATCTCAGCACGGGTATCTTCAGGGCCTGCAGTGCCTCGAACACATCCTTGCGGTAGCCGTTGATGTTGGGGATCTGTGAGTTCTCACCCACCCAGAGACCGCCGTAGATACATGATCCGAGGTGCTCTGAGAACTGTCCGTAAATCTCTCTGTTGATCTTCGCACCCGGTTGGTCGGCATGAATCGTAGCTTTCACATTGTCTGCTGCCGATGCGGTGGCAGCGAAAGCCAGTGCGATAGTCGTGGTGAATAATTTTATTCTCATTTCTTTTCTATTTGGTAAAAACTGGGTACAAAGATACGAAATATGAAAGAGAAACAGGAACGTTTACTTATAATTCTTTTTGTTTCTTATATCCAAGTCTTTATTATTTCGCTTGCAGGAAGTATTTCTTCTTGGTTCCGTTGTTGTATCTGACGATGTAGATACCGGAATGGTGGGGTTGGCTGTGCAGCTGTCGGCCGTTGAGGTCGTACCAGCCGACAATGCTCGTCTTCCCGTCGCTTATGATTTCCGACACCCCTGTATCATCCGTCTTCATGAAGTCGAACGACACGTTCCCGTCATCATCAATCTGGATATTGGTGATGGCCTTGCTCATCAGCTTCTTTCCTTCGGCATTGGCGGTGAAGAGGGTGGCGGCAGGTGAGGAATCATCGGTCAGACTCGCATTGGTTTCTTCTGTCGTGGGGTCGGTATATGGGTATGTGGAGGTACTGAGGTAGCGACTGCGCAGGCTGTTTTCCATGGTCCACTTGTTTTTGTCTTTACCATCGTTATTAAGATCCCATGACTGATAGTCCTTTCCGTCGGCGTGGAAAAGGTCGTAACGGAAGTGGTTCTTGATGGTGTTCACATCATTCTCGCACCAGTTATACTTTTTGTAATCCACATGGAAGATGAGCAGACCATTGCCTGGGCATCCGTAGTCCCAGCCTTTCTGTCTGCGATTCTCCAACAGATAGAACTCATTACTGTTACCCGAACTGCGGATGATATAGGTTTCTCCTCCATCACTCAACGGCTTCATGCCCTCAATGGTGGTGGGCTCTGTCAGTTCCACGGGCGTTGACCACCCTAAGTACATCTTCTCCATGGCAGAGAGGTTGGGTGGGCACCACCCATTGTTCGTATAGTTGCCACCGTCCATCAGATCCCACTCATCGACAACCGAGTAGCCAGCATTGTTCACAGGGTACACATCTGGCAGTCCCAGACAGTGGCAAAACTCATGAATAATGGTTCCGATGCCGCACCGTTTGTTATCTTCCCATATTTCGGAGCTGATTGAGGAGAAGTTGCAAAGCATACCGCCAGGCGCATCTTCCCAGAAGTATCCGGAGCTTGGCCAGATGTAGCCATCCTTTTGTTGTCCAGAAAAGCCTGCTGCCACGAAGACCACCTGGTTGACAAGGCTGTCACCATTCCAGTCGTAGATGGCGAAGTCGGTTTCTTCTGTCTCAGCCAGTTTTTGGATTGCTTTTTGCATGGTAAACATGCCATAGGTCTGTAAATTATTACGTCCACCTGCGGTTTCGTCAACCTTTACCGGACCATAGATGTCGAACTGTAGGTTGAGACGTCCTTCAGACTGTTCGCGGAAGTAGTCGGCCACACATCCTCTTCCCACGCCCTCGTTAAAACCCTCTTCATTGAAAAGACGGTTGTAATAGGCTACAGGGTCGCCCATTGAAAACTCTGTATCGCTGAATGTGATGAGTACCACTGGCTGGCGGTAGATTTTCTCAGGATCAAAATGATAAGGGTTGGGCAGCTTCTGGAGGTTACTGGCTCGCGTTTCCGTTTCAACGCGCACACAGCCAATGCGTTGTGCACTGACATTTATGATAGTCATCATCGTGGCTGTTGCCAAGATCAGAATCCTTTTCATGTTATTCTGGTTTAATTGCATAATCATACTTCTTTATGCTGCAAAGATACATAGAAAACCAAATACCACAAAACATTCCAGTCAAAAAATGATGTTGAATTCCTTTGTATTTATTTGGATGATTGACGTATAATGTGTATATTTGTGCACTGGAAACGATCGGGGAATGAAGAACCCATGATCTTGTATTTATTATCAACAATTTAACACGATAAAGATAACCTTATGAGAGAGATAAGACGAACGATTCTCTGTGTGATGATGGGCGTGAGTCTCATCACCCCTGTGCAGGCACAGACATCAAGGAGAGAACTGTTGTCGCACATGGAGTTGGCGACAGGGAATTACTGTAACTATCCCAATCCCTCTGGGCATATCACTCCGGCACCTGAAGGCTACGAGCCTTTTTATGTAAGTCATTACGGAAGGCACGGGGCCCGATACATGACTGATGACGATGCCTATCGATACGTTATCGGGAAGATGGACACAGCACAGGTGCGAGGATGGCTTACCGAACAGGGCAGGGAGGTGCTGGTACGCCTGAAGGCCGCTGCCGATAATGCCTACCACAGGGATGGTGACCTCACACAGCTGGGAGGCAGACAGCATCGTGCCATCGCTCATCGCCTTTGTGCCAACTATCCCTCCTTGCTGATGCAGCCTATCACGGTGAAGGCCAATTCCTCCACTGTCAGACGGTGCATGCTTAGCATGGCGTATTTCTGTCAGGAGCTGATCAGCATGAACCCCTCCCTCACCATCACCATGGATGCCAGTGAGCACGACATGTACTACATCATTCCCAACGACAGTGTTGTGATTCCACATTCTGACACCGATGGCGCCCTCTATGAGAAACTCGACTCTTTCCGTCATGAGAAACTGAACGGACGACACCAGATGGCTATCCTATTTAAGGATCCGCAGGTGATTGGTGACTTCATCGACGGTTACAAGTTTGCCGATGCTTTATGGAATATTGCTTCTGACATGCATTGCCTCCCAGAGCTTGGATTGTCGTTCAACGATCTGTTCACCGAGGATGAGCTGATCGATGGCTTCCGGGTGTATAATGCCAGCTGGTGTCTGTGGGAAGGACTGATGCCCGGTTCCCAGCACAATTACTATGCTATCTATCCGTTGCTGATGAATTTCCTGGATGAGGCCGATGAGATGATCCGTTCGGGTAAAAGCGGTGTGCGTCTGCGGTTCGGGCATGACAGTGTGTTACTGCCTTTTGCCTATATCCTCGGTGTTGACGAGGCCATCCATGGTACTGATGACATGGATGACCTGCATCATCACTTCGCACTGTTCCGGCTGATCCCCATGGCGGGAAACATCCAACTGGTCTTCTTCCGTAAACAGGGATCTGATGATATCCTTGTGAAATTCCTGATGAATGAAAACGAGACCTCCGTTCCTATTAAGACCGACTGCTATCCGTTCTATCATTGGAAGGATGTGAGCACCTATTATCGTCACATGCTTCAAGAGACGAAGATAGAGAAGAAGATGAAGGATGAAGGATGAAGGATGAAGGATGAAAGATGAAAGATGAAGGATGAAGGATGAAAGATGAAGGATGAAGGATGAAAGATGAGGGATTAGAGATTAGAATTTAGAGTTATGATTACCATGATATATAGGAAAAACTGTTGGAAGGTGGTTTCGTCACTACTTTTCACTTTTCACTTTTCACTTCTCACTTCTTATGCCCAGACCAGCAGGAAAGAAATGTTCAAGGATATCAACCGTACGGGATCGAACTATTTCGCCTATCCCGGACCTACATCCAAGAAACTGACGAAAGCGCCGGCTGGCTACGTACCTTTTTATATAAGTCATTACGGGCGGCACGGTTCACGCTACATGTCAAACAACGGGTATTATGTCACCGCCATCAACAAGCTCGACAGTGCCCATCAATTCGGAATCCTGTCAGAAAAGGGCAAGGAGGTGCTGGCAAAACTGAAAGTCGGCTATGCCGATGCGTGGCACCGTGACGGTGACCTGACGAAACTGGGCGCGCAGCAACATCGTGAGATTGCCCACCGTATGTATGAGCGTTTCCCTGAACTGCTCACCCAGTCGTTACAGATTGATGCCAAGTCATCTACGTCACGTCGCTGTATGTTGAGTATGTTCAACTTCTGTCAAGAACTGAAGCGGTTGAACCCACAGCTTGACATCGTCATGTATGCCAGTAAGCACGACATGAAATATGTTGTGGAAGACCTCAGTATTAAGCTTGAGGAGACAACGAAGAGAGAACGTTACGAGCAGGAACGTGCCGCCATCTTCGAAGGGGCTCATGACGCCCGTCGGCTGATGAGAACGCTCTTCACCGATACCGATCGGGCGGCAGCGTTTGTTGATGGCAGGGAAATGATGGAAGCACTCTACAATATTGCCGAGGATCTGCAGAACGTACCAGAGTTGAATATCTCGCTGATGGATGTCTTCACCAAAGACGAACTCTTCAATATGTGGCAAGGCTACAATGCCGGATGGCTGCTGATGACGGGTCTTGTGCCGGGTTCTACTCCTTACTACCATTGGGAGGACGTAAAAGATTATTATCAAATAGATTAATTGTTGTGAAGATGAGATATACTATATTGTTAATGATGCTTGCTTTTGTACTACAGGCAAATGCAACGACGATGAAGTTGTCGAACAACTGGATGCTACAGTCTTCGGTAAAGGTGAAAGACGGAGGAGATGTCCTTTCCACTTCTACAGCCCATACCGATGACTGGATTCCCGCCACGGTACCTTCTACCTTGATGGGTGTGCTGACAGCCAATGGTATAGAGCCTGAGGCACTGACCGCTGCCGACTATCAGCGCATCGATCGGAAGCAGTTCGAGACGAGCTGGTGGTATCGTACCGAATTTGTCCTTCCCCAGATCATAAAGAAAGATGAACGTTACATTCTCAACTTCGATGGTATCTGCTATCGGGCCAATGTGTGGCTCAATGGGAAGAAGATTGCCGATAAGAACGACATGTTCGGTTCGTTCCGTCAGTTCAGTTTCGACATCACCAAGGAGGTGCGGCAGGAAAACGTGCTTGCCGTGGAAGTGTTCCGTGCACAGCCAGGGGAACCTAATATAGGGTTTGCCGACTGGAACCCTCGACCAGCCGACGAGAGTATGGGTATCTTCAGGGAGGTGAGTATCAAGACCTGCAGAAACGTGACAGTATCGCATACGGCTGTTCGTTCCAGAGTGAATACACAGACGCTTGATGAGGCTTGGCTGACTGTTTCTACGGAGCTGAAGAACTATTCCGACAAATCCGTGAGCGGCGTGTTGAAGGGAGAAATAGGTGAGCAGCGTTTTGAGTACCCTGTTACGCTCTCTGCGGGTGAAAGACGGTTGTTCACGCTGCCTTCGGAAATCTATGTGGCCCACCCACGTTTGTGGTGGTGTCACAACATGGGAAAGCCTGAGCTATACGACTTACATCTGCACTTCTATGAGAAAAAGGGTGTGTCTGATAGTGATGCTATCCAATTCGGTATTCGGGAAATCAGCAGTTATCTGACACCTGAAGGTTATCGAGGTTTCATGCTCAACGGACGGAAGGTGCTGCTTCGTGGGGCAGGGTGGACGGATGATATCTATCTGCGCGATACCCCTGCGAGCAACCGGCAGCAGTTGGAGTATGTGCGGGATATGAATATGAACACTGTACGACTGGAAGGGTTCTGGGGTTCTTCGCAGAACCTGTACGACCTTTGCGACAAGTTAGGATTGTTCATCCTTGTGGGCTGGAGTTGTCATTGGGAGTGGGAGGACTATTTCGGTGCGCCTTGTGATGAACGTTACGGTGGTATCACCAGTAAGGAGAACATCAATCTGATCGGTCAGTCGTTTGAGGATCAGGTGCTCTGGCTGCGCTACCATCCCTCCATCATCGGCTGGTTCGTGGGGAGTGACATGCTACCTAAGCCCGAACTGGAGCAGCGGTATCAGTCGTTCCTCAAAGAGAATGACGACCGCGTCTGCATCATCTCTGCCAAGGAGATGGAGAGTACGATATCTGGTCCATCGGGTACGAAGATGGCTGGTCCATACGAATATGTAGGACCCGCCTATTGGTATCTGCCCAAGGCTCCAGGTGGTGCCTTTGGTTTCAACACTGAGACCGGCATCGGGGCTCAGTTGCCCGTGAAGGAGTCGTTGGTGAAGATGTTGGGTAATAACTTGTTCCCCATCGACAAGCGTTGGGACATCCTCTGTACTGCCTCAGGTTCGGCCATGAACTCCCTCAGTAAGCTCAATGAGGTGATCCACCACCGCTTCGGTGATGCTACGGATATCGACCAGTATCTCTATCGGGCGGATATGCTGAACTATGAGAGTACGAAGGCGATGTTCGAGGCGTTCCGTGTCAGATGGCCCCATACCACAGGTATCATTCAGTGGATGCTCAATGGTGCACGACCAGGAATCTACTGGCAGCTGTATGATTACTACAAGCAGCCCAATGCTGCTTACTATGGTGTGAAGAAGGGCAATGCGCCTGTGCAGTTAATCTACGACTATCACCAGAAGGCGGTATATGCGGTCAACGAAACCCTTGACCCTGTGTCGTTCAGGGCTTCCATGTATCTGACGAGGAATAGTGCAAACGAGAAGAGGGAACAGACGATACGGATAGCTCCTGCCACATCAGTCAAGGTGTTTAACATTGATTTGGAGGAAGATCCCGCTGCTTTCCTCTTCCTGAAGTGCAAGGATACTGACGGGAAGGCTTTCGCATCGAATGAGTATTTCGTGGTTGCTGCCAATGACACCTACGACTGGGATGCTACAAGTTGGGTACATACGCCCATCACTCAGTATGCCTCGTACAAGATGCTTGATGAGATGACAATCAGGAACTGTCAGCTCTTAGTTATTCGGAAAGAGACTGCATCGGGGTCGTTGTACGAAGTAAAGGTTAGCAATCCCACCGACAAGGTTGCCTTTATGGTTCGTTTTACTGCTAAGGATTCCAAAGGTAATCTGATCTGTCCTGCCTATTGGTCAGACAACTATCTGACACTGGCACCAGGAGAATCTCGAAACATTACTTGTAGGATGCCTTCCTTAGCGAAGGATGCAAAGGTAACGATTCAGGGGGAATAGATGAAAGATGAGAGATGAAAGATGAGAGATGAAAGATGAGAGATGAGAGATGAGAGATGAAAGATGAGAGATGAAGGATGAGAGATGAAAGAGGAGGGAGGAAAGATATGACTGGGCTTGTTCCCAATGAAATCATATCTCTCATCTCTCCTCTTTCATCTCTCATCTGAAAACTACTTACTTGCAACAGCACACTGCTCAATGGGCAGACAGCGTTTGTAGTTCTCGATATATTTCTCGAAGCCGGCCACATCCTCCGGAGTAGGAGCGATGCTGACACCTGTGTTCCCTGCAAATACCACCTCTTCGAGGTAATCTGCCAGGTTCTTGCCGTTCTGGTTGATCAAGTAACCGGCAAGTAGGGCAATACCCCATGCACCACCTTCGCCAGCTGTCTCCATCACAGAGATGGGGGAGTTCAGAGCGGCAGCTAACATACGCTGTCCTACACCCGGTGTCTTGAAATATCCGCCATGACCCGTAATACGGTCCACGCGAATCATCTCGTCCTTGAACAGGATGTCATTACCGATCTTCAACACGCCGATAGCACCATAGAGCTGGGCACGCATGAAGTTCGCCAGGTTGAACTTGTCATTCGCTGAGCGCACGAAAAGCGGACGACCATCAGCAAGTCCTGTAACAGGCTCACCACTTACGTAGTTATAAGCCATCAGACCACCGCAGTCGGCATCTCCCTCCAGGGCTTTGTTGAACAGTTTGCCATAGAGCTCGTTCATATCTACCGGAACGCCAAGCAGTTGCTGATATTCCTTAAAGAGTCCCACCCAGGCATTGATGTCGCTGGTACAGTTGTTACAGTGTACCATGGCCACCAGTGAGCCATCGGGAGTGGTTACCATATCGATCATCTCGTAGGGCTTGGAAAGTTCTTTCTCCAATACGATCATCGAGAACGAAGAGGTTCCTGCAGAAACATTACCCGTGCGCTGCTTCACGGCATTGGTTGCCACCATACCCGTACCGGCATCACCTTCAGGAGGACAAACGGGGATACCAGCCTTCAAGTGACCGGATACGTCTATCTTCTTGGCACCCTCAGGTGAAAGGCAACCGGCATTCTCGCCAGCGTTCAGTGATTTGGGCAGGATGTCGAGCAGCTTCCAGGGGTAGCCCTTTGGAGCTACGAGCTTGTCGAACTTCTCCACCATGGTGGCATCGTACGTCTTGGTCTTGGGATCCACAGGAATCATACCTGATGCATCGCCCACACCTAACACGAACTGTCCTGTTACCTGCCAGTGAACATAGCCTGCCAACGTGGTGAGGTACTTGATGTCTTTCACATGCTCATTGTCCTCGAGGATGCACTGATAGAGATGAGAAATGCTCCAGCGCAGCGGAATGTTGTAATTGAAGAGCTGGGAGAGCTCGGCGGCAGCCTTTCCGGTATTGGTGTTACGCCAGGTACGGAAGGGTACGAGGATCTCCTGCTTCTCGTTGAATGCCATATAGCCGTGCATCATGGCGGAGAAGCCGATGGCGGCCAGTGATTCGATCTCGCAGTCATACTGCTTCAGCACATCCTTGCGGAGGTCGGCATAGCAGTCCTGCAAGCCGTACCAGATGGCCTCGATAGAGTAGGTCCACAGACCGTCAACCAACTGGTTCTCCCACTCATGACTACCTTGTGCGATGGGCTTATTCTCCTCGTCGATGAGGACCGCCTTGATTCTCGTGGAACCGAATTCGATTCCTAATATGGCTTTTCCAGCCTCGATTGTTTGTTTTGCTGTCATTGTTATTGATGGTTAGAGTTTATTTGTACTGCAAAAATACTTTTTTCTCTCCACATAGCCAAACATTTCAAAAAAAAAATCGTATCTTTGCGGACAGAATAATCAAAGTCTTGACTTGTTCTAACTCTTATGTAGCCATTAATCATTCAACAATATGAAAACAAGAGGTATGATAATATTGAAGAGGGCGGTGATCATGATGCTACTCGCAGTGATGGCCACAGCCGCCGCGTGGGCCGATCAATATGGGGACTGGACGTACATTCCGAATGCAGACGGCCAGAGATGCGTGATCACCGGA
>OCTX012163107.1_pt1 | contig 10233 bp, 9 predicted proteins | sample 1539691 | NCBI WGS metagenome assembly OCTX01 (sample SAMN02144231, study PRJEB22623) | gut metagenome | biome: sheep rumen | host: Ovis aries | place: New Zealand | reverse complement strand
ATTGAGGTTAATCCGTTTTCTTTTTGTACCTTTGCACCCAAAATTTATATTTATAACGTTATAAGGATAAAAAATGGCTGAAATTAAGAAAATTAAGACCGCATTGGTATCTGTTTTCCACAAGGATGGACTGGATGAGCTTTTGAAGAAATTGAACGATGAGGGCGTAAAGTTCCTCTCGACTGGTGGAACACAGCAGTTTATCGAATCGCTTGGTTATGAGTGTCAGAAGGTAGAGGATGTTACTACCTACCCATCTATTTTGGGTGGACGTGTAAAGACTCTGCATCCAAAGGTGTTTGGAGGTATTCTGGCTCGCAGAGAAAACGAGGGTGATCTCGCACAGATGAAACAGTATGAGATTCCTGAAATCGACCTGGTGATTGTTGACCTTTACCCATTTGAACAGACTGTGGCCAGTGGTGCCAGCGAGGCTGATATCATTGAGAAGATTGATATCGGTGGTATCTCACTGATTCGTGCCGGAGCCAAGAACTTTAAGGATGTTGTGATTGTGCCCAGTAAGGCTGAGTACAGCGTGCTGCTCGATATTCTGAACAAAAAGGGCGCACAGACTGATATTGAGGATCGCCGTATGTTTGCTACACGCGCCTTTGGTGTGAGCAGCCACTACGATACTGCTATCAATGCCTGGTTCGAGAAAACCGCTAAATAATTGAAAATTGATAACTGACAATTGATAATTGAAGAATGGGATTTTTTAGTTTCGTACAGGAAATTGCAATGGACCTTGGCACTGCCAATACCATCATTATCAGCGATGATAAGATTGTGGTAGATGAGCCATCGGTTGTTGCATTGGATCGCCGTACCGACAAGATGATTGCTGTTGGTAACGAGGCGAAGATGATGTATGAGAAGACTCATGAGAATATACGTACTATCCGTCCGCTGCGCGATGGTGTGATCGCCGACTTCTCGGCCTGTGAGCAGATGATGCGCGGACTGATTAAGATGGTACACACAGGTAGTCGCCTGTTCTCGCCTTCACTGCGTATGGTGATTGGCGTTCCTTCGGGATCGACCGAGGTTGAGCTGCGTGCTGTACGCGACTCGGCTGAGCATGCCGATGGTCGTGACGTTTACCTGATTTTTGAACCTATGGCTGCTGCCATCGGTATCGGTATCGATGTGGAGGCACCAGAGGGTAACATGATTGTTGATATCGGTGGTGGTTCTACCGAGATCGCTGTCATCTCACTGGGTGGTATCGTATCAAACAACTCGATTCGTACTGCTGGTGACGACCTGACAGCTGATATTCAGGAGTATATGTACCGTCAGCACAACGTGAAGGTTTCGGAGCGTATGGCTGAGCGTATCAAGATTAACGTGGGATCGGCTCTGACCGACCTGGGCGACGAGGCTCCTGAGGACTTTATCGTGCACGGACCAAACCGTATTACAGCCCTGCCTATGGAGGTGCCTGTATGCTATCAGGAGATTGCACACTGTCTGGATAAGACCGTGGCTAAGATTGAGAACGCTGTTCTCTCAGCACTCGAGAATACACCCCCAGAACTGTATGCCGATATCGTGAAGAATGGTATCTACCTCTCAGGTGGTGGTGCACTGCTGCGTGGTCTGGACCGTCGTCTGACCGACAAGATGCACATCCCATTCCACGTGCCCGAGGACCCCTTGCACAGTGTGGCTAAGGGTGCTGGCATCGCACTGAAGAATATCGACAGATTTAATTTCTTGATGAGATAGAGAAATAATTGACAGGTAGATGAGAAACCTGCTGGATTTTCTATACAAGTATCACCACTGGCTAGTTTTCGTATTACTCGAAGTAGTCAGTGTTGTTCTGTTGTTTAAGTACAACAGCTATCAGAATAGTGTGTGGTTTACTAGTGCCAATGCGGTGGCAGGTAAGGTGTACGAGATGGAGAGTAAAGTGACCAGCTACATGGCTATGGCCGAGCTGAACGAACAACTAACCCTGCGTAACATCTATCAGGAACGACAGCTGGACCAGCTGCGACGCCTGTATGCCGAAGCTACCAAGGACACAACTGCCGCTGAGCGTGAAGAGCTGGCTTTCTTGAGCAATTACCAGCTGATTTCTGCCAAGGTGGTTGAGAACTCCATACACAAGGCTGAGAACCTGATTACCATCGACAAAGGTCGTAAGGATGGCGTTGAGCCCGATATGGGTGTGGCATGCGGTAATGGCGTGGTTGGTGTGGTTTACTTGGTGAGCGACCACTATTCGGTGGTTATCTCGGCCTTGAATGCCGCCTCGTCGCGCATCAGCTGCAGCATTCGTAACCGTGGCTATTTTGGCTATCTGCACTGGTATGGTGGCGACCCTTCGGTGGCATATGTCGAAGATGTGCCACGTCACGCCAAGTTTAACCTGGGCGAGTGGATGGTTACCAGCGGATTCTCGTCGATCTTCCCTTCGGGAGTACAGGTGGGTAAGATTGAACAGGTTTACAACTCGAGTGATGGCTTGAGTTACAAACTGAAAGTGCGCCTGAGTACCGACTTTGGTAATCTGCGCGATGTAGTAGTGATAAGCGATAAGAGTATTGCCGAGCGCGCTGCACTGATGCAGGCCGCACGCGACTCTATCAGTTATAAACAGCGACGTTAGCAGTATGAAGATAGAATTGATAAACCGACTGGTGATGTTTGTGACCCTGTTTCTGGTGCAGGTGCTTATCCTGAACCATGTGCACCTGCTTGGGGTGGGCACACCGCTGTTATACGTTTATTTTGTCATCACCTTCAGGCGTAACTCCCCCAAATGGCTGGTACTGGTGTCGTGCTTCTTGTTAGGACTGCTCATCGATATATTCTCGAATACACCCGGACTGGCTGCCTGTGTGATGACACTGGTGGCACTGGCGCAGACATATCTGATTGAACTGGTAGTGCCACGCGACTCGGCCGACGACCTGGAGGCTTCGACCAAAGCGCTGGGATTTAGTAAGTTTGTGACATTAAGTACACTGCTTACACTATTGTATTGCCTGGTGTTTTTTGCACTCGAGGCATTTAACTTTTTTGATGTGCTGTTATGGTTGGCCCGATCGGCAGTAAGCTCTGTGCTTACCATCGTGCTGATTTTGGCTATAGAAAGTGTTAGGAGCCGGTGAAGCAGAAAGACTTTGATCTGGAATACCGCAAATATGTGATTGCTGGGGTGGCCGCACTGATTGTGTTCATCTATATCGTGCGTTTGTTTATGCTACAGATTACCAGCGATGACTATAAGAAGAGTGCCGACTCGAATGCTTTTCTTAAAAAGATAGAATACCCCTCGCGTGGTGCGATATTAGACCGCAGGGGAAAACTGCTGGTGTATAACCAGCCTTCGTACGACATCATGGTGGTGATGAACGAGGTCAAGGACCGTTTAGACACACTCGACTTCTGCACGGCCTTGGGTATTACCAAGGAGGAGTTTGAACGGCGCATGACCACCATTAAGGATCGTAGTAAGAATCCAGGTTACTCGCGTTTTACAGAACAGTTGTTTATGAGTCAGCTGAGTGACAGGGATTTTAGCGTGTTCCAAGAAAAAATGTACCGTTTCCCTGGGTTTTACATCCAGAAGCGCAGTGTGCGCCAATATACCTACAGCATGGGAGCCCACGTGTTGGGCGATGTGGCTGAGGTGTCGCCTGGCGATATCGAGGAGGATGATTACTACCAGCCTGGCGACTATATCGGTAAGTTGGGTATAGAACGCTCGTACGAGAAAGAACTGCGCGGACAGAAAGGCATACAGATACTGCTGCGTGATGCCCATGGACGTATTCAAGGGCGCTATCAGAATGGAGCACTCGACCAGCGAGCCATCCCCGGTAGGAACCTGACATTGGGTATCGATGCCGAATTGCAGGCACTGGGCGAACGTCTGATGGAGGGTAAGATTGGTGCCATCGTGGCCATCGAGCCTGCTACCGGCGAGGTGTTGTGTATGGTGTCGTCGCCAACCTACGACCCACGACAGATGGTGGGACGACTGCGCAGTAAGAACCATCGTGCCTTGTCGCAGGATGTGTGGAAACCACTGCTTAACCGTGCCATCATGGGACAGTATCCACCAGGCTCGACCTTTAAGACCACCCAGGGACTGACGTTTATGACCGAAGGGGTGATAAACGCACATACCATGTACCCCTGCTCGCACGGATTTAACTTCAAAGGTTTGCACGTGGGCTGTCACGGACATGCGGCACCTCTGCCATTGGTGCCAGCCCTGAGTACATCGTGTAACAGTTATTTCTGCTGGGGCTTGTATCATATGATAAATACCAATATGAGCAAGTATGGATCGGTGCAGAACGCCATGAACACCTGGCGCGACTATATGGTATCGATGGGATTCGGATACCGTCTGGGTATCGACCTGCCAGGTGAGAAGCGCGGGCTGATTCCTAACGCCATGTTCTACGATAAAGCCTATAAGGGCTCGTGGAACGGACTGACCGTCATATCCATTGCCATCGGTCAGGGTGAGGTTAACGCCACACCACTGCAGATTGCCAACCTGGGCGCTACCATCGCCAATCGAGGCTATTATCTGGTGCCTCACGTGGTTAGACAGGTGCAGGGACAGCCATTGGATACCCTTTACACCCGCAAGCATTACACCAAAGCCAGTCGTGAGGCTTATGAATACGTGGTGCAGGGTATGCGCTCGTCGGTATTAGGTGGTACATGTAGGGAATTGGGAAAGTATGATTTTAATGCCTGCGGAAAGACGGGTACAGCCCAGAACCGCGGACACGACCACTCGGTATTTATGGGATTTGCTCCGATGGAGAACCCGAAGATTGCTGTAGCCGTATATGTTGAGAACGGTGGATGGGGTGCCACTTACGGTGTGCCCATCGGCGGTTTGATTATGGAGAAATATTTAAAAGGTAAACTCTCTGAGGCCAGCATAGCAAAGGCCAAGAGTATTCAGGAACGCAGAATAGCTTATGGCGCAGGCGATAGGTAACAGAAAAGAAAAAGGAGTGATTCGCTCGCTCGATTACTGGACGATTATCATTTATATCGCCCTGCTTACTTTTGGATGGGTGAGTGTGTGTGGTGCCAGCTATAGTTATGGCGAAACCGACTTGTTTAGCTTGAGCACTCGCTCGGGTATGCAGATCGTGTGGATTGGTACCTCGATTGTGCTGGGCTTCGTCATCCTGATGCTCGACGATCGCTATCTGGATATGTTTGCCTATATCATATTTGGTGTGATGCTGCTACTACTCTTCGGCACCATCTTTAATCCGCATAGTATCAAGGGATCCCGATCGTGGCTGGTGTTGGGACCCATCCGACTGCAACCAGCCGAGTTTGCCAAGTTTGCCACAGCATTGGCACTGGCTAAACTGATGAATACCTACGGCTTTACCATTGCCAAATGGAAGGACTTTGCCTTGGTGTTGGCAGTGATTTTTGTGCCTATGCTGTTTATCGTGCTGCAGCGCGAAACGGGTTCGGCATTGGTGTATCTGTCGTTCTTCCTGATGCTGTATCGCGAGGGAATGCCTGGCAGTATTCTGTTTACTGGTGTGGCGATGGTGATCTACTTTGTGGTGGGCATACGTTTTGCCGATACCATGATGGTATATACGCCTACTTCGGTGGGTAAGTTTGCTGTGCTGCTGATGGTGCAGCTGTTCTCGATTGCCCTGGTGTATGTGTACTGCAATGATAAGCGTGACACCATGCGCATGGCACTGGCAGCGGGAGACGTTACGCTGGTGGCACTGATTTTCGGACTGCTGATTATCCCCTTCGACCTGAACTATGTAGAGATGGGGCTTTGTACGGTGCTGGTGTTTTATCTGCTATACCGTTTCCTGGCCACGCGTTTGCGTAACTATCTTTGGATTACAGCTTTTGCGGTAGGCTCACTGATGTTCTATAATGTAGCCGACTATGCGCTGAACCATGTGCTTGAGCCACACCAGCGTGTACGTATCAACGTGCTGTTAGGACTGGAGGAGGACCTGAAGGGCGCTGGTTATAATGTGCACCAGAGTGAGATTGCCATCGGATCGGGTGGACTGCAAGGTAAGGGCTTTTTGAATGGTACGCAAACCAAACTGAAATATGTGCCCGAACAGGATACCGACTTTATCTTCTGTACCGTTGGTGAGGAAGAGGGCTTTGTGGGCTCGGCTGGCGTGCTGCTACTGTTCCTGGCACTGATATTACGACTGATACACTTGGCCGAACGCCAGGTGCACAGGTTCGGGCGCGTGTATGGTTATTGTGTGGTAAGCATATTCCTTTTCCATGTGTTTATCAATGTAGGTATGGTGTTAGGTTTAACGCCGGTTATCGGTATTCCGTTGCCATTCTTCAGCTATGGCGGTTCGTCGCTCTGGGGATTCACCCTGCTGCTGTTTATCTTTCTGCGAATAGATGCTGCTCGTAACCTACTGCGAAATTAGGATACCGACATCGCTGATGCCTGGCATGTTCTCTTGCTTCATGTAATGCATGACGTACATGTGCAGCGAGTCGCCTTCGTTCAGTTGCAGACTGTCCACATTAAATGTGTATTGGTAACAGCTGATGCCGTTGCCCATGATGTGACCATTCTTCTCAACCAGATGACAATCGATACGTTTACGCAACTTGCGCCCCATGGATTGTTCGGCGGGATAGATGTCTTGCTCTACAATCACACTGATGCCTAAGAAGGGCAGTTGGTTGTTGGTGCGTAACATCAGCTGCTGACTATAGGTGCCAGCGTGCTTGATAGGGGGGACGTAGAAGTGCATGGTGTCGGTGCGCTCCCAACCCTCGTTATCGACATGCTCGTAGTGATTATACACCACTGTACGATCGCAGGCTACCATCATCAGTAAGCCTGCCATCGCCAGTATCAGTGTGATAGCCTTATTTCGCATCCTTCGCCTCCTTCTTGTCGTTGGGCTGTCGGTTGTGGTTGGGCTTGTTCTTCTTTTTCTTCTTTTTCTTGGCCTTGTCGAAACGACTGATATCACCGCCTGCCAAGTCGATATGGGGCTTGGCCTCTACCTTCTTGCCTTCGTCGTGACTCAGCGATGCAGGCTTCTCGCCACGCTTGTTCATCTCGATGATGGTCTTGGCGCGCTCGGCAGTGATGGTTTCACAGTTGGCTGCAATGTTCTTATCGGTACTGTAGGTGCAGAGGCCTGCCAGAATATCACTCTTAAACAGGTGATAGTCGCTGTCCTGTGTCTGCAGGATAATCTCCTTGCCAGGCAGCTGCTTTCCTGCCTCTACGTAATCGTCAACCTCGTAGTTCAGGCAGCACTTCAGTTTGGCGCACATTCCTGCCAGTTTCTGCGGGTTGAGTGAGATGTCCTGGAAGCGGGCTGCATTGGTGCTCACACTCGAGAAGTTCTTCATCCAAGTAGCACAGCATAACTCGCGTCCGCAGGGACCTGTTCCACCAATACGACCTGCCTCCTGGCGCGCACCAATTTGTTTCATCTCGATACGTACATGGAATGCCTGAGCCAGGTCCTTGATCAGCTGACGGAAATCTACACGTTCGTCGGCGATATAGTAGAAGATGGCCTTATTGCCATCGCCTTGATACTCTACATCACCAATCTTCATGTCAAGACCTAAGCCTTTGGCTATCTTACGACTCTCGATCATCGTTGAATGCTCGCGGGCCTGGGCTTCGCGCCATTTCTGGATGTCGTTCTCGCGGGCTATGCGATAGATGCGTTTGATATCATCGGGCGACTTGATGTTCACCTTCTTAAGCTGCAGTTTTACCAGGCGACCTGTCAGGGTTACCACACCAATGTCGTGACCTGGACTGGCTTCAACTGCTACAAGGTCGCCTTTCTTCAGTTCCAGATTATTAACGTTGTGGTAGTAGCCTTTGCGGGTGTGCTTGAACTGAACCTCTACCAAATCGGTTGTGTAGGGGTTGCCAGGCACATCGGCCAACCAGTCGTAAGTGTTCAGCTGCTTGTCCTGGCGTCCCACTGCCTGGTGGCACAAACCGCGGTCGCAGCCTATTCTTACTGTATGTTCATTGTTCTTTTCCATATAATTGTCAATTATCAATTATTCATTGTCAATTACTGCTGTAAAAGCAGTACTATCGTCTGTAATGCCAAGTCGAAGAATACAATCTTTCCATTGGCATTCTGACCAATGTCGCGGATGGCCAGATTGGCCATGTCGGTGATGGGCAGAATATTCTTCTCGTTCACAAAGCGGGCAAAGTTCTTGGCAAAGTCCTCTTCGCGTTGCGTCATATATACCAGTTCCTCGTTGTGGAAGTTGTACATAAAGTTCTCGCGCGTCATGCGCAGAAAATACATCAGCCAGCGCTTTTGTTTCTCGCGACCCATACCTGCCATCTGTTCGCTCCACTTGCGCAGGTCTTTGATCTTGCGCTGGTAGGCCAGGCGCATCAGCATCACGTACATGTCGAGAAACAGCTCGTTTTCTGAACCTACCTGCAGTTCTTCGAGTGCCTTTATCCAACTGCCATTGGCCAGTCGGGCTATACGGTGGGCATCGTCGGCACCAATACCACGTTTGGCTACCAGTGCCTGCTCGATGGCCTCGTTGGCTATCTTCTTGATGTCGATGCGCTGTACACGACTGCGAATGGTTTCGAGCAGTTTGTCGGGCTCTTCGCATACCATGATGAACACGGTTTGCTGTGGGGGCTCCTCAATCAGCTTGAGCAACTTGTTGGCGCACTCTATATTCATGCGCTCAGGGAGCCAGATAATGCTGATTTTATAACCGCCTTGACTGGATTTTAAACTAAGTTTCCTAACCAGATCGTCGCTCTCACCAGCCGTGATGATGGCTTGCTGGTTCTCGGCGCCCATGGCTGTCATCCACTCTTCCATGGTGAAGTACAGACTGCGCATCACCAACTCGTGCCACTCCTTGGCAAAGTCGTCGCTCACAGGCTTGTGTTCGGCACCCATCGATGGCAGTTTGATGGTGGGGTAGGTGAAGTGCAGGTCGGGATGCTCCAGTTTGGCAAGCATGGCCTGGGTGTTGGGTGATGGGTGTTGGGTGTTGGGTGATTGTTCCAGCAGATAGCAGGCAAAAGCAACTGCTAATGGCAGCTTGCCACAACCCTGCGGTCCGCACAGCATCAGCGCGTGGGGCAGTCGCTCCTCGCGTACCAGCTGCAGCAATCGCTCCTCGGCCTCTTTTTGTCCTATTACCTCGTCGAAACTCATAACTGTCAATGCTCAATTAAAGAAGTCGCTTCACGACCTCGGCCACACTATCTACTGCTGATACGGTGTAGAAGTGGATGTTGTGCACACCGTGAGCATACAAATCCTTGCACTGCTCGGTGGTCCATTCTATACCCAACTGCTTGGCATCCTCGTCGGTCTTACATTTTACGACCTCCTTGGCCAGGGGGGCGGGGATGTCGCAATGGAATGTTTTCGGCACTACCGTCAGCTGCGTGAGCTTGGCCATGGACTTGATGCCTGGGATGATGGGGATGGTGATACCCATCTGACGGGCCTTCTCAACAAAAGCATAGTACTTCTCGTTGTCGAAGAACAGCTGTGTAACGGCATATTGGGCGCCCAGGTCCTGCTTCTGCTTCAGGTATTGCATGTCCATCTCAAGGTTGGGTGCTTCCTCGTGCTTCTCGGGGTAGCAAGCCACGCCATAGTCGAACGGGCGTCCTGGGTTCTTGATGGGGGTGCCATCGGCAAAGAAACCCTCGTTGAATTGTTTTACCTGAGCCATCAAGTCGGTTGTATGGGCATGACCTCCGGGGGTAGGCTGGAACCGACTATCCTCCTTGGCCTTGTCGCCACGCAGCAATAACAGGTCGTTAATGCCTAAGAATTGCAGATCGAGCAGTTCGTACTCGATATCCTCGATGGTAGCACCACTACAGATGACATGGGGCTGAACGGGAATCTGGTAACGCTGCTGTATGGCTGCGGCAATGGCGATGGTGCCTGGACGGCGACGAATGCGACGACGCTCAAACTGCCCATTCTCAAGTTCGTGATATACAAACTCAGAGTGATGGGTGGTGATGTTGATATAGGCAGGATCGAATTCTCGCAGTTTGTCGATATCGGCAAATAACTTGGCTGTGCCAGTACCCTTCAGAGGGGGCAGCACTTCGAACGAGAATCGCTTTGACTCCTTATCTTGATGTATAAACTCAGTAACACTCATATTGGCTGCAAAGATACTAAAAATTTCTTTATTACAAAAATTTTTTGTAATTTT
>OCTX012283531.1_pt1 | contig 10234 bp, 10 predicted proteins | sample 1539691 | NCBI WGS metagenome assembly OCTX01 (sample SAMN02144231, study PRJEB22623) | gut metagenome | biome: sheep rumen | host: Ovis aries | place: New Zealand | reverse complement strand
GTCATGTCGATGCCACAATCAGAAGCATCGGACATGTGGAACCATGCCTTCATGAGCGAACCGTTGACACCTTTTGCCTCGCCCGTCAAATCTGGCAGGTCTATGGCGATGACAGCCGTGCTGTTCTTGGGTATAACGTTCAAGTATTCATCGTTAGAACAAGAGGCAAGGATCATGACCATCAGCAATGTACTCCAACAAAATCGTATTCTTTTACACATCTGTATGCTATATATTTTCGGTTATGAATTCCAACTCTTTTTATTCAGACATTTCCCTGTTGACCAACTGCGACATCATCACAGCCGAGAGACCAGCGGTCTCTGTACGGAGACGGGCGTTGCCGAGACTTACCGACTCGTAGCCGTTAGCCATCGCCTGACGCACCTCATCAATAGAAAAGTCGCCTTCAGGACCTATCATCACGGTCATGTCTCCCCCACCCGCCTGCCGTATCTCATTGAAGAAGTCCTTACGGGCTACCTCCTCATAGCAATGGCAGATGAACTTGCGCCCGGATTGTGGCAGGCTGACGAAGTCTTGGAAACCAGTCATTGCGTTTACAACAGGCTTCCAAGGCTTGCGACTCTGCTTCATGGCAGAAACGACAATCTTTTCTATACGCTCCGTCTTGACCACCCGGCGTTCAGAAAACAGACACGAGAGGAACGTCAACTCATCGAAGCCTATCTCCGTAGCCTTCTCTGCCATCCATTCCATCCGCCCCATGTCCTTGGTCGGTGCTATCGCCAGATGGATGTGTCCATGCCACAAGGGGGGCTGAGGCAATGCCTCCTCAATAGCGTACATACACCGCTTCGGTGTCGTCAACGATACCGTTGCCCGATAGAATGTGCCACAACCGTCCATCAGAAACAGCTCATCACCACTTGCCATACGCAGTACACGCACGGCATGCACAGCCTCGTCTGCCGGTAACTCACCAGCATTCAGAGCATCTGGAACGTAGAAATATCTTGCTTCCTTCATCTGTTTCTTCTTTTCATTTCGTCACGCAGATACGATGCCAGCTCGTAATTCTCCTCACTGACCGCCCTGTCGAGTGCCTGTTGCAGCATCTCTTCACTGATAGAGTTGACGGGGATTGACATGCCGCGTGCGTCCTCGCGGAAGGGGACGCTCTGGCGCATCATCAGCTTTTCTTCAATATAGAGCGGAATGTCGGAGATATACGACAGTAGTACGCCGTCGCTGGCACGGATAGCTGTCATGTCCATCGTCGCGGTATTCACCAACGATGCCCGATACTGCCCGTCGATGATATCAGTAATGACCACTTCAAACTGGCTGATGGCATCCATGCTCCACAAGGTATGGCACAACACTTCCGGCAGGAGTTTGTTGGCTACCGGCGTTTTAGCTATGCGCAACGAGAACTCCTCTTCCATGTGCTTGTCGCAGACAATGGAAAGCTGGCGCACAGAACCGGTATCTGTCAGCACGATGATACCCATCTCCGTATCTCCTATGATTTCGGAGATACCGCGAAAAACCAGTTTGATTTTGTTCATACCAAGCAATTATTTCTTATCGGGATGGAACAGGACAGCGAACGACACGGCTACGACAAGGGCAAAACCGGCAAAGATGAACCAGCATGACTGCCAGTCGCCAATGAGGAATCCGTTCTCGTTCCATGTACAGTAGTGGTTGACTATTTCGCCTGCTGCAAGTGTTCCTATTGTTGCACCTAACCCGTTGGTCATCAGCATGAAGAGTCCTTGAGCTGAAGCTTTGATAGAAGGACTGCACTCCTGATCTACGAACATGGCACCTGATACATTGAAAAAGTCGAAAGCAACGCCATAGACGATGCAGGAAAGGATGAAGAGAATGACACCCGGCATCGCAGGATTGCCCACTCCGAAGAGTCCGAAACGAAGCACCCATGCAAACATCGCCATCAACATCACCACTTTAATACCGTATCGACGAAGGAAGAAAGGTATCATCAGGATACACAATGCCTCACTAATCTGGGAGATGGAGGTCAGCAGGGTGGCATTGTTGGCTGCAAACGATGAGGCGACAAGCGGATCGGTGCTGCCCTTGAAACTGGTGATGAAGGGACCCGCATAGCCGTTGGTGACCTGAAGCGACATGCCCAAGAGTGCCGAGAAGATGAAGAACATCGCCATCTTCTTGGTCTTGAACAGTTTGAACGCATTCAAGCCAAAAGTCTCTGCCAGCGAGGTGGCAGGCTTCTTATCCAGCTTACAGTCGGGCAGCGTCAGACAGTAGAGGAATAGCAACAGGCTCAAACCACCCGATACGAAGAACTGCATGTAGGTGTACTGGAACTTGTGGGGATTCTCGGCAAGTGTGAACGAGAACGCACCGTCTTCCCATACCGCACAGTTGACAAACCACATCGTAGCTATGAAGCCAACAGTTCCTAACACACGGATGGGCGGGAAGTCTCTCACGGTGTCCATACCGTTCTTTTTCAGAATGGTGAACGCAGTGGTATTTGAAAGAGCCAACGTAGGCATGTAGAAGGCTACGCTGAGCGTATACATAGCGATAAACATAGACTTATTGGGCAGCGCATTGCCGAAACCTGCCGACACACCCATATACCAACAACCCAGCATGGCACAACCAGCGACCAGGTGGCACAGCCCCAACAGTCGCTGCGGCTGAATGTACTTGTCTGCCACGATGCCCATAATAGTAGGCATAAAGATAGATACAATACCCTGAATAGCATAGAACCAGGAAATCTGCGCACCAAGTCCGGCACTCCCCAGATAGTTTCCCATACAAGTCAAATAAGCTCCCCAGACAGCAAACTCCAGGAAATTCATCAATGATAAGCGTGTTTTCATAACTAATATTATATTTTAATCATGTTCTTATTCTCAAAAAGCAAGAATTCACATGCAAAGATAATGCAAGTCGGAGACAACACAAAACAAAAAATCCATTTTTTGCCTAATTGACAATAAAAACTACGAGCATTGCAGAAGTCTTTCTGCACAAACGAAAAGATTTATCCTTACCCCTACAACTATAGGATGAGTCATATTTATGCTCTATTGAACTGAATAGTAATGAAACAAATAAATATACAAAAAAATTGATTGTCTCACGACAACCAATCTTTATTAACCTTAATAATCTAATACCATGAAAAACACAATGCAAATTTATGGAATCCCTTTCAATCTGCAAGTTTTTCGCCTTAAAAAGTTTCAGTATTAAACATTATTTAAAAGTTTTTCCATCCCAATTAAGGTTTGTTTGCCTTAACAGGGTCTGAAAATCCTCTTTTTCATCACTTGTAAGCAATGGAATACCAAGACTTATTCTTAACAAATTATCGGCAGGTGAAAAGTGATATTCCATCAGTTTCATCTCTACCGATGCCAGCAAATCGCGATAACGAGCTTCAGTCATCGCTTCAGGCTTGGCAATCATGCTTTCCGGGCTGGGCCACTTAACGGGGGCAACAGCAACGGGGTTCCATTCCATGTCATAGAAAGACAGCATGCTCTGAGCCACCGGTCCGCGATAAGTGCGCACCAAAGCCACCACCTTGCCTCTCTCCACGTGTGGCAGTATCTTCATCTCCATTTCTGAAGCAGCCGACAATTTAATCCGCATAAAGTTGTCTGTCAAGGTGTCTATCTCCGTTTTCTCTTTCAGCAGGTTGGTGACGACGGCTGGTGCCTTCATCTCGACATAATCAGCAAGTTCCGTGCGCATACTCTTGTTCAGATATGTCGTCAGCGAATCGGGCATGTCTATCCACAACTGACGCATGTTTTGGGCATGCAGGGCTGACACTGAAACAGCCAGCAACATCAACATAATCGTCTTCTTCATATCCTATTTCTTTATTTTTGCATGCAATATTACTGCTTTTTCAAGAAAATGCCAAATGAAACGAAAACAAAATCAACCGACAAAGAAAAACAAGTAATGCAAGTTTTATATCGAAAATATCTTTTCGCTTTGCTTACTTTATCGATTTTTTGTACCTTTGCAGCCATTATCGCGCGAACATTATATAAAAAGATATTGCAAACATGGAATTAGCAACAAAGTATGACCCCAAAGAGGTAGAAGCCAAATGGTATCAGTATTGGCTTGACAACAAACTCTTCAGTAGTAACCCCGACGGACGCGAGCCCTACACGGTGGTGATACCACCACCTAACGTAACGGGTGTGCTGCACATGGGACACATGCTGAACAACACAATACAGGACATCCTCGTCCGACGTGCACGCATGGAAGGCAAGAACGCCTGCTGGGTGCCTGGAACCGACCATGCCAGCATCGCTACCGAGGCGAAGGTAGTGAAGAAACTTGCCGAGCAGGGCATCAAGAAGAGCGACCTTACGCGTGAAGAGTTCCTCAAGCATGCGTGGGACTGGACTCACGAACATGGCGGCATCATCCTGAAACAGCTGCGCCGATTGGGTGCAAGCTGCGACTGGGACCGCACGGCGTTCACGATGGACGAGAAGCGAAGCGAGAGCGTCATCAAAGTGTTCGTTGACCTCTATAACAAAGGACTCATCTACCGCGGACTGCGCATGGTGAACTGGGATCCGAAGGCTCAGACGGCACTCTCCAACGAGGAGGTCATCTACCACGAAGAGAAGAGCCACCTCTACCACCTGAAATACTATGTAGCCAATGAGGACGGTTCCGTTTGTTGTGACGGTATTGCAACAGACACGACAGAAGGTAACGTTATCCACAAAGATGACCACGGCTATTACGCCGTTGTCGCTACGACACGTCCAGAGACCATCATGGGCGATACCGCTATGTGCATCAATCCCAAAGACCCGAAGAACCAGTGGCTGAAAGGACGCAAAGTTATCGTACCGCTCGTGGGGCGTGTCATCCCCGTCATCGAAGACCGCTATGTAGACATCGAGTTCGGAACAGGCTGTCTGAAAGTGACCCCTGCCCACGACACCAACGACTACATGCTGGGCAAGACGCACAATCTGGAGACCATCGACATCTTCAATGCCGATGGCACCATCAGCGACCAGAGTCCACTCTACGTGGGCATGGACCGCATGGACTGCCGCAAGCAGATAGCCAAGGACCTGCAAGAGGCTGGACTCATGGAACGCGTTGAAGACTACGACAACAAGGTGGGCTACTCCGAACGCAACAGCGACACCGCCGTAGAGCCGCGCCTCTGCATGCAGTGGTTCCTGAAGATGCAGCACTTTGCTGACATCGCCCTGCCGCCTGTCATGAACGACGAACTGAAGTTCTATCCTGCTAAATACAAGACCACTTACAAGAACTGGCTGGAGAACATCCAAGACTGGTGCATCAGCCGACAGCTGTGGTGGGGACACCGCATTCCTGCCTATTACGTGAAGACGGAACTATGTGATGCCGACAGCATCAAGGACATGGAGAAAACAGAGAACGGTGAGATATTCGTCGTAGCAGAGACTGCGGAGAAAGCACTTGAACTGGCTCGACAGAAGAGCGGAAACGCCAGCCTTCAACCGTCAGACCTTCGTCAGGACGAAGATGCCCTCGACACTTGGTTCTCCTCTTGGTTGTGGCCGATATCCCTCTTCGACGGCATCAACACTCCCGACAACGAGCAAATCAACTACTACTACCCTACTGCCGACCTCGTAACCGGTCCGGACATCATATTCTTCTGGGTAGCACGTATGATTATGGCAGGCTACGAATACCGTAAAGACATGCCGTTCCGCAACGTCTACTTCACCGGTATCGTTCGCGACAAGCTGGGCCGTAAGATGTCAAAGTCGCTCGGCAACTCACCCGACCCCATCGAACTTATCGACCGTTTCGGTGCCGACGGTGTGCGCATGGGCATGATGCTCTCTGCACCTGCCGGCAATGACATCCTCTTCGACGAAGCATTGTGTGAGCAGGGACGTAACTTCAACAACAAGATATGGAATGCCTTCCGTCTCGTCAAGGGATGGGAAGTTGCCGACATGGAGCAGACTGGAGCTTCAAAGCTGGCAGTGAGATGGTTTGAAGCCAAGCTGAAGGAAGCTAATGCTGAACTCAACGATCACTTCTCCAAATATCGCATCTCCGATGCGCTGATGGTGGTCTACAAACTGTTCTGGGACGAGTTCTCAAGCTGGTACTTAGAGATGGTGAAGCCGGCATACGTCGACGGCAAGGCTCAGCCCATCGACCGTGAAACTTTCGAAGCCACCCTGCGCTTCTTCGACATCCTGCTGAAGATGCTGCATCCCTTCATGCCGTTCATCACCGAAGAACTGTGGCAAGCTCTCTATGAGCGCAAGCAGGGAGAGAGCATCATGCGTGAGTGTCTGAAGCTTGATGCTCCTGATGATGAAGACAAGTCTTTCCTTGACAACGTGGAGCTCGTGAAGCAGGTTGTCAGCGGAGTACGTACCATCCGTGCACAGAAGAACATCCCGCCAAAGCAAAAACTTGCTCTCCAGATTGTCAATTCGCAACTGCTTGGTACATACAGTGAAGCTGTCATGAAGATGGCAAACCTTGAGAGCATCACCACCGTCAACGAGAAGGCTGCAACAGCCAGCACATTCATGGTGGGTACTCACGAATATGCCGTTCCCCTTGGCGACATGATTGACATCGAGGCAGAGATTGCCAAGGCTGAAGCCCAGTTGCAACACCTCGAAGGCTTCCTTAACGGTGTACGCAAGAAGTTGAGCAACGAACGTTTCGTTGCCAACGCACCTGAAGCTGTCGTCGCTATGGAGCGTAAGAAGGAAAGCGACTCATTGGAGAAAATAGCCGCGCTGAAGGAAACGATAGCTGAACTGAAGAAAAAGTAAAAAGGCAAACAAGAAAAGACAAAAAGGGGGATGTGCCGTTTTGACACATCCCCCTTGATGTTTTGCTATAGTCGTGAGAACGACTTCAAGGTTATTCGTAATCTGCTATCACGGCATTGACAAAGTAGTTGAGCGGCTTACCCACCTTGAACATCTTGGAAACATCATCCAACCACTTGCCGTCATCGAAGAAATCGTCGTCAACCCTGTGCCAGACGGCATAGTCTTTCATGCGCAGGTATTGCACAAACTCATAGTCGCGGGGGAAGTCTTTCGGACAAGTCTTCAAGTGAGCCAGTCCGAAACCCTTTGGTGACAGTTCCTCATCGGTCATCACCCCCTCGGCAGGATAGCCGTAAAGTTTGACAAATTGCCCATTCTCCACACACTTGCGCCAGTCGCCGATGTTAGCCATGATCTCGTTACGGCAAGCCGTCAGGATGTTTGTCGGCAACCAGTAGGCACCGCATGAGATGAAACAGCGTCCTGGCTGCAAGTGGATATAATAACCTGCACGCAGACTCTTCTTCCCTCCTTCACAGATATATGCACCGAAATGCCGCTTATAAGGCGACTTGTCTTCCGAGAATCGGATGTCACGATAGAAGCGGTAACAACAGTCTTTTGCCGTCAAGTGGGCTACGTTGGAATCGAAGAGGGCTATTCTCAGTATCAGTTCATTGACCGTCTTTTCGAAATCTTCCTTACAAGCCAGATATTCACTTTTGTGCTCAGCAAACCATTCACGGTTGTTGTTTGCAGCAACGTCTTTTAAAAACTTCAATATTCTTTTTGCATCCATGAGAGGGGAAGGTTGAAGGTTGAGGGTTGGGGTTATGAATTCATTCTGCTTCCTTCAAGCAGTTTCGGACAGATGTCGTTCAAGTCACACTTGGCACATTTCGGACGCTGGCTCGTACAGACATACCTGCCATGTAACAGCAACCAGTGGTGGGCATTAGGCACTACCTCGTCAGGGATGTTGCGCATCAACTCCTGTTCCACCTTGTAGGGAGTATTTGCCTTTGCGGAGACCAGTCCCAGCCGGTGGCTGACACGATAGACATGGGTGTCAACAGCCATAGCTGCACGACCGAACCACACCGCCTGCATCACGTTAGCAGTCTTGCGCCCTACCCCCGGCAACTTCACCAGGTCGTCCATCGATGAAGGAACCTCACCTCCGAAGTCATCGACCAGCATGCGTGACAATTCCACCAGATGTTTCGCCTTAGAATTGGGATAAGACACGCTCTTCACATATTCCAAGACCTCCTCCACCTGCGCCTGTGCCATCTCTGCAGCTGTGGGAAAACGTCGGAAGAGTGCCGGAGTTACCTGATTGATGCGTTTGTCCGTACACTGTGCACTAAGCACCACGGCACACAACAACTGGAAGGCACTGCCAAACTCCAGTTCCGTCGTCACCTCCGGCATCTTCTCGCGGAAATAGCCGATGATATACTGATATCTTTCTTTGCGCGTCATGACCATACAGGATGAAGAAAAATGTACCCCGTGGGGCAAAAAAGGCATCAGAGCCAATGTCCGATGCCTGTCACCTTATTATATATAAGGGAGTTATTTCTCGTTTTTCATTCCCTTGTATGCCTTGTTCATGCCCTTGACCACCTCGTCGGTGATGTCAAGCGACTTGTCGGCATAGAGGATGTTGTCACCCTGCTTGGCAAGAATCATGGCATACTTCTTGTCTTTGTTGAAAGCCTCAAGGAAGTGGTGAATACTGTCGGTGAGTGCCTTGTTGTACTTGGCGATCTCCTGCTGGTACTCATTGCCGAGACGCTGCTGCAGAGCATCAGCATCTTGAGCCTGTTTCTGCAGGTTTGCCTGAATACCTTGAGCCTGCTCCTGCGTATACTTGTTGCTCTGAATGCCCTGTTGGAAGTTCTGCGCAGCCTGTTGCAGGTTCTTCTGCTTGGCAGCCAGCGTGCTCTGGATGTTGCGTTCCTTCTGCTCCATGAGCTTGGTCACCTCTTTCCAGTAGGTATACTGCGACATGATGGAGTCAACCTCCACATAGGCAATCTTTGCCTCTCCCTTCTGAGCGCCGGCAGCACCGCCCTTCGTGTCGTTCTGTTGCGGCTGGTTGTTGCATGATGTCATGGCGAAAGCTGCAAAGGCAGCTACAGCCATCGTTGAAAAAATTGTTTTCTTCATATTCTTTATCTGTTATCTATTCGTTATGTCGCTATGCCAGAGGCATCATCCTTTAATACGATCCCCCCTTTTCACGTGCCTCCCTGTCCTGATCGAGCACACAATGAATTCCTCTTTCCTGCATGGCCTCACTGTCGTGGATGTGTATAGATGAGAAACTTCCGTTCCTCTTCAGCAGCACCTTCACGCTCAACAAAGCGATGGCGATAGCAATTATTAACACGGTTAAGAGCAATGTTTCTATCATTTTTCCTAATTTTGCAGGAAATTACTGACCAACGGTCGAGTCTACCCTGTCGTTATACGGGCGACAAAGTTAATATAAAAATTAGAAATACCAAATAAAAAGAAAAACAAAATGGCAAATGTAGAACTGAAACCTGCTCGTGTGTTCGAGCAGTTTGCGAAAATCAACACGATTCCGCGTCCTTCAAAGAAGGAAGAAAAGATGATTGAATACCTGAAAACATTCGGCGAAAGTCACGGGCTGGAAACGAAGGTCGACGAGGTGGGCAACGTACTCATCCGTAAGGCTGCTACTCCAGGCTATGAAAACAAGCCCGTCGTTGTCTTGCAGAGCCACATGGACATGGTGTGTGAGCACCTGCCGGAAGTGAATATCGATTTTGAGAACGACCCCATTCAGACCTATGTCGACGGCGAATGGATGAAAGCCAAGGGGACCACGCTGGGTGCCGACGACGGCATAGGCTGTGCCATAGAGCTTGCCGTCCTCGACAGCGACGACATTGAACACGGTCCCATCGAGTGTGTCTTCACCCGTGACGAAGAGACAGGACTGACGGGAGCCGAAGGCATGAAGCCTGGATTCATGTCCGGCGACATGCTCATCAACCTCGACTCTGAGGACGAAGGACAGATATTCGTTTCGTGTGCCGGCGGTCGCAACACCACTGCCACCTTCCACTACCAGAAGGAAGCAGCCCCCGCAGGCTATTTCTTCCTGAAGGCATCGCTGAAAGGACTCATCGGAGGTCACTCCGGTGACGACATCAACAAGAAACGCGCCAACTCGCTGAAGGTTCTCGCACGGTTCCTCTATCAGACACAGGAGCGCTACGGCCTGCGCCTCGCCAGTTTCAATGCCGGCCGTCTGCACAATGCCATTCCGCGCGACGGCATCATCGTCTTTGCCGTTCCGTCAGACAAGAAAGAGAACGTGAGAGCAGACTGGAATGTCTTTGCATCCGAGGTGGAAGAAGAATACCACGTCA
>OCTX012279987.1_pt1 | contig 10237 bp, 10 predicted proteins | sample 1539691 | NCBI WGS metagenome assembly OCTX01 (sample SAMN02144231, study PRJEB22623) | gut metagenome | biome: sheep rumen | host: Ovis aries | place: New Zealand | reverse complement strand
GATGATGATGCCGAGATAAATGCCAGACTTCGCATGCAGAATACAAAGCTTTTAAGCGCTCGTGATACTGAGATTCATAATGCACAGCTCGCAGAACGAAACCGTATAGCAAGAGACATCCATGATAATGTCGGACATATGCTTTCAAGAGCGCTCCTTCAGATGGGCGCACTGCTTTCTATTCACAAAGAGGAGCCTGTTCATTCCCAGCTGGAAGGTGTAAGAGAAACTCTTGATACGGCTATGGATAATATCAGGTCAAGTGTTCATGATCTTCACGATGATTCTATCGATGTCAGATCAGCCATTTATCAGATGGCAAAGCCATTAGAGGAAAGATTTATACTTCATATAGATATAGATATCTCTGACAATATGCCAAGGAATATAAAATATGCATGTATCGGGATAACTAAAGAATGTATATCAAATATAATCAAGCACAGTAGAAATAGTGATGTCAGCATAAGTCTTGGCGAACATCCTTCATTCTACCAGCTGATTATTCATGATTATGGAAAAAGCGAGGATGAATCTGCAGAACATATTCAAATAGGTACTTCTAAGTATAATAATAAATCAAACGGAATGGGACTTGAAAATATACAAAGTCGTGTTGACTCAGTTAATGGTTCTCTGAATATTACAAATGAAGATGGATTCAGAATATTTGTGAGTATACCTAAATAACATAAAGATTCCTCGACTGTGCTCGGAATGACATATGGGAAGTTTTGTAAGTGATAAAAATAGGAGCAGATGTATGAAGATAGTAGTAGTAGATGATGACAAGCTTGTAGCCACTTCACTAAAAACAATAGTTGAATCAGATTCGGATATTGAAGTAATTGCCATCGGTTATTCAGGAGAAGAAGCTGTATCTTTATATAAAGAACATCAGCCTGATATCTTGCTGACGGATATAAGAATGCATGGAATGACCGGACTGGAAGCAGGAGAACAAATACTTAATGATTTTCCGGAGGCCAGAATACTGTATCTGACCACATTTAACGATGATGAATACATAGTGAAAGCCCTTTCTATGGGCGCCAAGGGATATATAATCAAGCAGGATTTTGATTCTATCACCCCATCTCTAAAAGCAGTTTACAGCGGGCAGAGTGTATTCGGTAATGAGATAACTGAAAAACTTCCGGAAATACTTGTGGCACCTGCTGGAATTTCTGCTTCAAAAACATCCGATAACAGTGGCTTTGACTATGCAGCATTTGGTCTTACCAGACAGGAATATGATATCATCAAATGTATCGCAGATGGTCTGTCCAACAAGGAAATATCTGACACGTTATTCCTGTCCGAAGGAACTGTAAGAAACTATATCAGCAACATACTAAGTAAACTGGAGCTTCGCGACAGAACCAATCTGGCGATATTCTATTATAAGAACTGCTGATGATAATAGATTAATGATGAAAATGATCGTCTTCATAGTCATCTATATAACCGTCATGGTCATGGTCTGACATGAATTCACGTCCGGATATTCTCTTACGCTGGCGTTCTTCCTCAACGAGGTTAGATAGCTGTTCCTTAACTTCTTTGGGATTCTTGATATTCTTAAGTTCGAAGCATTTCATAGTTTTATCAGAACTGTCTATCTTAATGGTACCCATTTTGAAGATTCTCTGCAGGAATGAACGTTCAAGAGATAAATCAAGAATTCTGTATAGGCGAACCTCATCCTCTTTCTTGCTTAAAACACCACTTTCTACAAACAGGCGTTCCTCATCGAAGCTGTATATGGTAAATGACCATGGAAGGCCACACCAGTTTCTTTTTCTTTGTTTAAATAATACTTCTCCCATTACATAATCCCTTCTTTCAAACATTTTAATAACATGACATAAGTGTCAAAAGGTACTTTTGACACCTACGTCATCTATATAAGTATATCAAATGTATTTTAAGGTGTCGAGATAAAAGCTTACTAAAAAGCTTATTAAAATATTCTGTCTATACTGGAACAAGAAGTTAATAAGTGGTATACTGATTACCATATATGTTTTGAAGGGGTTTTATGATATGAAGAAATTGATAATACTATGTCTCATGATGATACTGAGCTGCGGAGTATTAACAGCCTGCGGATCTGATCCGATGATAGTGCAGGAAACTAAAACAGGTATGAATCTTGAGGATAAAGCAAGAGACCTGACAGACCAGCAGGGTGATGAAGCTGAAGAAAATGATAAGAATCTGGAAACTCCAGCAGAGTAATCTGTCATTCTGGGGGCTTTAGCCAAAGAGTCTTACATGGGAGATGTTGTAGTAAGTATAGAGGTTGCAGTAAATATATTTTAGGAGGATAAAAATATGCCAGATTTAAATGATTTAAAGAATATTGCTGATAAGGCAGCTGATCTTGGAAAGAAAGCAGAGGATGCTGCAAAGAAGGCTGGTATTTCAGAGAAAGATATCGAAGGAGTAAAGGATAAAGCAATTGATGCTGCCAAGGATATCTTCGAGAAGAAGACAGGTAAATAAGGGGGAAGCATGGCAAAATGTCCAAACTGTGGAGGAAGACTAAGATTCGATATACCTTCACAGAAATTAAAATGCGATTCATGTGATTCACTATTTGGACCATATGATATAAAGCAAGACGGAGCAGAAGAAACTACAGAGTACGATGTGACAGTATTTAAGTGTCCAAGCTGTGGTGGCGAGATATTCTCGACTGACGAGACTGTTGCGTCTTTTTGCAGTTATTGTGGAGCATCAACAGTGCTTGAGTCAAAACTGACAAAGGGAAAGAAACCTCAGTTCATTATCCCTTTCAAGAAAACAAAGAAGGATTGTACGGACGCATTTGAGAAGTTCATAAAGAGAGCTATCTTTGCTCCGGGTTCCTATAGAAATGCAGGAAAAGCTGAATCCTTCCGTGGTATCTACATGCCGTACTGGCTCTATGATATGTCTCAGAGGGGAGAAGTAAATATAGCAACATCAGATTCACATAGAAGTGGTGACTATATAATTACTGACCATTATATGTTGAAAGGGACTCTGGATAATTATTATAACGGAGTATCTTATGATGCATCGTCTAGTTTTGCTGATGATATAAGTAGTGATATAGCACCCTTTAATGTAAAAGATATTACTACATTTGATACTTCATTTCTGTCAGGATTCTATGCAGATCTGGCTGATGTGGGTGTAGATACATATAAAGAAGCTGCTATAGACCTGGCGAGGGAGAGTACCTATAATTATCTGAGAAAAAGAAGTCCGATGGCTCATGAAAGCTTCGAGAATCCGAAAGAAATGGTTAAGAAGCAGTTCAGGACAAATATAAATGTGAATCGTTCAGCTATGTTTCCTGTATGGTTTATGTCATATAGAAACAGGGACAGGGTTGCTTATGCTACTGTGAATGGGCAGACAGGAAAGGTATCTGCAGATATTCCTATGAGTATACCTAAGTATTTGCTTACAGCGCTGGGGATTGCAGCAGTTTTGTTTGTCATATTTCAGTCATTTTTTACCATAACACCAAACCTGCTTGCGCTTATAGTGTCAATATTCGGTCTGATGAGTGTTCTGATCTATGGTTCAGAGATGAAGAAAATTGTTTCAATGGAGAATTTTGACGAAGACCTTGGTATGCAGGAAAGGGAAAGACTGATAGAGGAGAAAAAGAAACAGCGTTTGCAGGCACAGCGGGGAGCTTCCTTCGATGCTGCAGGTACTGAGGGAGATAGCGGGGCTTATGTACTTACACAGAATGATATAAGACGTGCAAAAAAAGATGCTACAAGACGTAAGAAGGCTCAGAAAAAGAGCGGAGTTTCTTTATTAGCCATTGTCATATTTGTATTTTTTGGAGCCATTGGCGGTGGCATGCTAGAGAGTATTTTTGACAATGCAAGTATAAGCTTAGTCAGTGCAATTCTAGCTTTTATCTTCCTGATTATTTCTATAGTCAGTGTTGTAAATGCTACGAAGAATATATCATGCATGAAATCAAAGGATGGGCTTCCGGCATCTATTTGGTCAGTAATCAGTTTCCTGATAATAATGATAATAGGTATCTGGAATCCGCCAAATGATGGAATATACTACGGCGCTGTAATCATAGCTGCTATTGGAATAATAATAAATATTCTTGGTATTATAAGGAATTATAATCTGCTTGCTATGAGACCGTTACCTCAGTTTGAAATGTATCAGGGAGGTGATGACCGTGGTTAAGAAAAGATATAATAAATTTTTAGTCGGGATAGCTTCAGTGCTCCTGACAGTCATAATAACTATAGGACTGATCAGTTATGGTACATTTTCTGCTTCAGTGGTTTATGCGGACGACCTGGTTGAATATACGAACAGCGATACCGGATATAAGATAATAATAGAAGATGATGCAGATCTTCTCACAGATGATGAAGAAAGCAAGCTGGTCACAGCTATGAAGCCAATCACAAAGTATGGAAATGCCTACTATCTTGCGGCTTATGGTCAGACAGGTGAAGACTCAGACATCTCTGATAAAAGATATAATGAAAGATTTGGTGATCCGGGTACGGTAAATGGAGTTGTGTTCCTGGTAAATATGGATGCTAATTCTATGTATCTGTCCGGAAATGGAGAATTCCCTTATTGGCTTGATGAAGGTACTGCCCAGAAGATAATAAGTGAATGTGTACCGGTATATAATTCTGAAGGTAATTATGCCTGTGCAGAGTATATATTTAATAAGTACTTTGATGCTATAGAAGCGAGTGACAGAGAATTTCACTATGAAACTGTAGGCGAAGATGTAAAAAGTGATAATGAGACTGAGTCTAACAGTTCTGAGGATAATATCAGAGTAAAGAATACTGAGACAGGATATGAATCAGTCATAATAGATGAAGCAGACCTGATAAGTAGTGGTGAAGAGAAGGCTCTTCTTGAAGATATGTCACCATTTACCAAGTATGGTAATGCTGTATTTTATACAATTAATAAGAATAAGGGAGTCACATCAGAGGTGGCCACATCAAAGTTCTGGGAACTTTATGGTCAGGACTCCAGCGGTTCCATATTTATTATAGATATGATAAATCGTCAGATATATATCTATAGTGATGGAGAGGTATATAATACTGTTACTAGGGCGAAGGCCGCAACAGTAGTAGATAATGTATATCGGTATGCATCAAATAAAGAGTACTATAAATGTGCCGGTGAAGCTTTTAGAGAATTGTCAACCATTATGGATGGTGGTAAGGTGGCAGCACCGATGAAGCTGGCATCTAATATTCTTCTGGCAAGCATCATGGGACTTATTATCGCATACTGGATAGTAAGAGCATTTTCCACTGTACCAAAGGCTTCAGAGAAGGAGTTGCTTGCAGCCATACAGGCTCAGCAAAATCTCCTTAATTACAGAAAAGTATTTACACACCAGACGAGACGTTATGATCCACCAAGTTCGTCATCCTCCGGCGGCGGAGGTGGCGGTGGCGGCGGCGGAGGCGGTGGTGGCGGCGGTGCCGGCCACGGCTTCTAGTACACCGATTTCTAATTAACTAGTTTTAGTAAGTAAAAATAACTGGAGTAAAAAGTATGCGTAAGACAAAGGTTATATGTACAATAGGACCAGCATGTGATAATGAAGAAACACTTAGAAAACTGATTGAAGAAGGTATGGCAGTCGCCAGATTTAACTTCTCACATGGAACTCATGAAGAACATAGAAAGAAGTTTGATCTTGTAAAAAAGGTAAGAGCAGACCTTAGACAGCCTATTCCTATTATGCTCGATACCAAAGGACCTGAATACAGGATTAAAACCTTTAAGGATGGGAAGATTACTCTGAAAGAGGGAGATACTTTTACATTCACAACAGAGGATATCGAGGGTGATAGCAGCAGGGTATCAGTCAGCTATAAGAATCTGATTGATAATCTGGAAGTGGGCGACAGAATTCTGGTTAACAATGGACTTGTTATCTTTGAAGTTAAAGAGCTTAAGAAGAATGAAGCTATATGTGAATGTCTGGCAGGAGGAGTCTTGTCAGACCGAAAGTCCATGAATTTCCCAAATAAAGTTCTGGATCAGCCGTTTCTCAGTGAACAGGATAAGAAAGATCTTCTGTTTGGTATACAGAATGGAGCAGACTATGTGGCGGCTTCATTTGTATCCAGTAAGGATGATGTAAAGGCAATGCGTGATTTTCTGGATGAAAATGGCGGTGAGGATATTGAAATCATAGCCAAGATAGAGAATCGTTCGGGCGTTGAAAATGTTGAAGATATATGTGCGCTGTCAGACGGAATTATGATAGCCAGAGGAGATCTGGGTGTAGAGATTCCGGGTGTAGAAGTGCCATCAGTTCAGAAGTACCTTATATCAAAGTGTCGTATGCTTGGTGTAAGGGTTATTACAGCCACCGAGATGCTTGAGTCGATGATAAATAACCCTCGTCCGACAAGGGCGGAGATATCTGATGTGGCAAATGCGGTATATGATGGTACATCAGCGGTAATGCTTTCAGGGGAGACAGCATCAGGCAAGTATCCTGTTCAGGCACTTAAGACGATGGTAGAAACTATAGAATTTACAGAGTCAAAGATTCACTACAAGAAGCGTTTCAGAAATGCAGACTTTGAGGTAAGAAATACTCTGGATGCCATTTCACATACAGTATGTACTATGGCGATAGATGTAGATGCAAAATGTATCATAGTTAATTCACTTAGTGGAAGAACAGCCCGAATGGTCAGCCGTTTCAGATGTCCTGTAGATATCATAGGTATGACAACATCGGCAAAGGTATGGAGAAAGCTGAATCTCAGCTGGGGACTTACCCCTGTTATGTGTGGTATGTATGATACCATGGAAGAGATGTTCCGTAATTCTGTCAGAGAAGCAACAGATGCTCTTGGACTCAAGAATGGCGACAATGTAGTTATCACAGGTGGAGTTCTGAATGGAAGTAGTGGAAACACTAATCTTATACAGGTAGAAACCATAGAGGACAGTGATAAATAAAGGAGATGAGCCATTTATGGCTAAAAGAGATACAAAAGAGCTCATAATGAATTCTTTTAGAAAACTTGTAAAAACAAAGAGTATAGATGAGGTAACGGTTAGAGAGATATCTTACAATTGTGGAATAACTCCGCAGACTTTCTATAAGTACTATTCAGATAAATTCGATCTGGTGTTCTGTGGATATAGAGAAAGAGTTGATATGATCTTTAATGAGTATAATGATGGTAAGATTACATGGAAGGAAGTGATCAGTCTCTATATAGAGGGTTTTAGGGAAAATTCAAAGTTTGTTATCGATGCATTTAACAAAATGAGGGGACAAGACTCATATATAGATATAACAACGGCATATATAGTTAAGAATATAAAAAGTTGTCTGATGAAAAAAAAGAACATAGATAAGCTTCCGGACGAGTACGATTATGTAATAGGGTTTTATGCTGGTGGAATAACATATGCTATACGAAAATGGCTTGAAAGGGGCATGACGATATCTGAAGATGAGTTTGCGGGTTATATTGCCTCATCAGTACCCAAAAAGCTTGTGGATTATTATTATGAAGATCGTGAACCTGACTAGGGTTCACAATCTTTTCACACTTTTGTTAGCACTCGCACTTGACGAGTGCTAACAAAAGTGATATAACATAATCATAATAATCGAATAAACATATAAATATATAAAAGGAGTGATGATTTATGTTATACCCAGGATTTTTAAATGAAGATTTCTATAATAATTTTTTTGATGAGATGCTTGACCTTCCATTTTCATATGGAAAGAGAGTAAGAAATGAGGTTCTTCCGAAGAGAAAGGGAACTACAGATATCTTGGAATATGAGGATAAGTATGTGCTTGAGATGGAACTTCCGGGATATAATAAGGAAGATATCAAAGCAGAACTTAAGAATGGTTATCTGATAGTAAGTGCAGATCATGGTAAAGCCGAGGAAACTAAGAAAGATAGTGCCGTAGAGCAAAGTAAGACCGCTGAAGCATCTGAAACAGATTCAGAAGTAGTACAGGAAGAGCCGGAAAAGAAGGAATTCACTGAACCAAGATATATCTGCAGAGAGAGATTCTATGGAAAGACAGAAAGAAGCTTCTTCGTAGGTAAGGAACTCTCTAAGGAAGATATCAAGGCACAGTTTATAAATGGAGTTCTTACACTTACATTTCCTAAAACTGTAAAGAAACCTGAGAAGGAAAGAGAATTCATATCAATTCTTGATGAATAAGAGAAGTCGCAGATTTGGCTGATATAAGGGAAAGATAAAACTCAGTAAGAGGGGCAAAAATTGTTCCCTCTTATTGAGTTTTTTATATGATAGGTTTATAATTATATCTATGATTATCTTTGTGAAATATGTGGGTAAAAGGAATGTTGGGGAATGGAAAAAAAGAAACTTATAAAGAAGATTGAGAAGGATATAGGAATAAAGAAGGTTAAGGGAATAATCAGAAGTATTAATGCTGCCCTTGGCTTCTTTATTTTTCTTGCTTTTTATTCTATATATCTGAACCATTCGGGATGGATGCTATCCTATGGTATCATAGTAGCAGCTGTATCACTTATAGCGCTTGCACTGTTTTTATCATACCGTATAAAGCTTCAGGTAAATCTGAATAATATGAAACAGGACTATAGAAAGTGTCTTGTTAAGCCACTTGCTGAAGACTATTTTGAAAATGGAAGCTTCTCCAGGAGTGGAGGACTTACAGAGAGAGAGATAGTAAGCAGCCTGCTTTTTTCTGACGGAAGTGAATATAAGTACACAGCCTTCAATGAACTGAAAGGAAAGTATAAGGGAGTAGAATTCACTACCTCTGATATGACTGAAGACTGTTCAGGTAATAATTTCCATGTAAATGGTCGTATATTTGAACTAAATATTCCGACAAAGAATATAAATCCTATTATATTTACTACAGCTACTGCACCGCTTATCGAGTATCACCATTCAAGAGTGCATCTGATCAATCCCACTGATGAAAATATAAAGAAAATGTTCCGTGTCTATGCCTTTGATGAGAATGAGGCAGATGACCTCCTGACTGACAGTATGATACATAAGCTCCGTGAGCTGGTAGCTCAGCAGCTGGGTAAGATAATCAAGATAGGATTCTTAAGTGATAAAGTGTTTGTGTTCTTTACCACAGACGGACCTACCTACGAAGAATTCTTTACCAAGAAGCATGATGTAAAGGAAGAAATGAAGAAGGTACAAAACGAATTCAACGTAGTAGGTAAGATAATAGATATACTGTAGTATTCAGAATTATTTATTTACTCAGCTTTTCTATAGCTGCATCAATTCTCTTTAAAGATTCTTCTTTTCCAAGAATGGACATAAGCTCTGTAGCACCGCCTGGTGTAGCAGCTTTACCGGACATAGCAGTTCTTATAGGCCACATGATGAATCCAACCTTGTACTCCTTCTCTGCACCGAAAGCCTTAAGCAGTTCGAACAGACTGTCATTATCAAAAGCTTCAGCAGCTTCAAGTACAGGCTTTACTTCCTGAAGAAGAGTAAGTGAATTCTCAGGATTTGTCTTCATCTTCTTATGAGTATAGAGTTCATTTGAATATTCTGGTACAGCTTCAAAGAAGTCTATCTGATCAGGTATATCAGTAAATACCTCTATACGAGACTGAACCATCTCAGCTATCTTGCGAATATCCAGAGGTTTTGTGATTACACTTTTAATCACAGGCTCTGCCTTCTCATAGAACTTATCGAAATCCATCTTCTTTATATATTCACCATTCATCCATTTAAGCTTAGTCATATCAAGGACTGCAGGAGACTTGGATATCTTGTGATAGTCGAACTCTTTAACCAGTTCTTCCAGTGAGAATATCTCAGTATTACCTTCAGGACTCCAGCCAAGAAGTGATACAAAGTTCACGATAGTCTCTGTAAGAAATCCGGCATCCAACAGATCCTCAAAAGATGAATGACCGCTTCTCTTTGAGAGTTTGTTGTGATTTTCATCAGTGATGAGAGGACAGTGAATATATACAGGAACCTCCCAACCGAAGGCTTCATACAGTCTGTTATACTTAGGAGCAGAGGAGAGATATTCATTTCCTCTTACGACATGTGTTATTCCCATGAGATGGTCATCTACTACATTTGCAAAGTTGTATGTAGGGAAACCATCTGACTTAATAAGAATCATATCATCCAGTTCTATATTTGGGACTGTAATAGTTCCATACAGTTCATC
>OCTX012239011.1_pt1 | contig 10237 bp, 3 predicted proteins | sample 1539691 | NCBI WGS metagenome assembly OCTX01 (sample SAMN02144231, study PRJEB22623) | gut metagenome | biome: sheep rumen | host: Ovis aries | place: New Zealand | reverse complement strand
TATGGACTTTACATAAGGGGCAAAGATCCCCTGGATGCCGTAGGCACCCGCCTTATCCATGGGATCGGCGCTGGCGATGTAGGCGGCGATTTCTTCTTCGCTCAGCCTGTAAAAAGTCACATCTGTCTTTTCCCAGAAGCGGGTGATTTCCTCCTTATCGCCCTCAGCGCAGATCAGGGCGACACCGGTAAAGACCTGGTGGGTGCGGCCGGAAAGCATGCGGAGCATGCGGGCGGCGTCCGCTTCGTCTGAAGGTTTTCCGAGAATCTCCCCGTCGCAGACAACGATTGTGTCGGATCCGATGATGACGGTGCGCGGGGTTACCCTGCCATTTTCCGCTTCTTTTACCTTCTCCAGCACCTCAAAAGCCTTATGGAAGGCCAGATCCGCGGCATATTCCCCCGGCTCTTTTTTATCTGAGAATTCCTTTCCCTTCGCGGGAATCACCTCAAAGGGGATGGAGAGTTTTTTAAGAAGCTCCCGCCTGCGCGGAGACTGGGAGGCAAGGATATATCTGGTTGAAGATTCTTTCTGCATGATCTGATCCTTCCTGAACTGTTTCTGTCTTATACTGCCGGCCGGTGTTTTGCCGGGTGTTCTTTGGGCGCCTGCTGTGCCTGAGTCTGCGTGCCATGAACTGCCGGCCGGTGTTTTGCCGGGTGTTCTTTGGACGCCTGCAGTGCCTGAGTCTGCGCGCCGTGAAACACCGGTCAGTGCCTTGCTGTATGTGGGGCTGCGCAGCACTGCGTCTGCGCTGCCGCTTCAGTATAATGCAGGATTCAGGCCCGGACAAGCGGAACATTCCGAATGTGCTCTTGCGAAACTGAAACCTGTGAGATATACTTGTGTCATTCGTGATCCGGAGATGTTCAGGAAAAAGCGGAAGAAAAGAAGCTGCGCCGATCGGAAAGGCAGGCGGCTGCAGTCCGGCGCACAGTGCGCGGTTAAGATGCGGCGTTTCCCGGAGAGGGCAGCGGACAGGAGAGAGCAGAGAATGAGTAAGAGAGAACTTGTCAAGACATATGATCCGACCGGCATGGAGGACCGGATCTATCAGAACTGGCTCGACAGAGGCTATTTCCATGCGAAAGTGAATCCCGACAAAAAACCTTTCACGATCGTGATGCCGCCGCCGAATGTAACCGGGCAGCTTCATATGGGGCACGCGCTGGACAACACGCTGCAGGACATCCTCATCCGCTGGAAGCGGATGCAGGGCTATGAAGCGCTCTGGCAGCCGGGCACGGACCATGCCGCGATCGCGACCGAGGTCAAAGTTACGAATATGCTCAAGGACAAGGGCATCGACAAGCACGAGATCGGCAGGGAAAAATTCCTGGAATACTGCTGGCAGTGGAAGGAAGAGTACGGCAGCCGGATCATCAGCCAGCTGAAGAAGCTCGGTTCCTCCGCGGACTGGGAGCGGGAACGCTTTACCATGGACGAGGGCTGCAGCAGGGCCGTGGAGACCGTGTTCTGCAAGCTTTATGAAAAAGGCTGGATCTATAAAGGAAGCCGTATTATCAACTGGTGCCCCAAGTGCCAGACCTCCCTGTCCGACGCAGAGGTGGAGCATGAGGATCAGGATGGATTTTTCTGGCATATTCTCTACCCGATTGTGGGGGAGGAAGGCCGTTTTGTCGAGATCGCGACGACCCGTCCGGAGACAATGCTGGGCGATACGGCAGTTGCAGTCGCCGAGGATGACGAGCGCTACAGCGATCTGGTCGGGAAGATGCTGAAGCTTCCGCTGACCGACCGCACCATTCCGGTCATCGTGGACCAGCATGTCGACAAGGAATTCGGGACAGGCTGCGTGAAGATCACCCCGGCCCATGATCCGAACGACTTTGAGGTGGGCAAGCGTCATAATCTGGAGGAGATCAATATCCTGAACGATGACGCTACCATGAATGAGAGATGCGGCAAGTACGCCGGCATGGACCGCTATGAAGCCAGAAAGGCCATGGTGGAGGATCTGAAGGAACAGGGGCTTCTGGTTAAGGTCGTTCCGATTAAGCATGCGGTCGGAACGCATGACAGGTGCCACACGACGGTCGAGCCCATGATCAAGCCCCAGTGGTTCGTGAAGATGGACGAGATGGCGAAGGCCGCCCTGGATGTGGTCAAAACCGACGATCTGAATTTCGTGCCGGAGCATTTTGACAAAACCTATATCCACTGGCTGGAGAATATCAAGGACTGGTGCATCTCCAGACAGCTCTGGTGGGGACACCGGATCCCTGCCTATTACTGCGCGGACTGCGGTGAGATGGTGGTAAAAGGCGGCGGGGCGCCGAAGATCTGCCCGAAATGCGGGGGATCCCATTTCAGCCAGGATGAAGATTCGCTCGATACCTGGTTCTCCTCGGCCCTCTGGCCTTTCTCAACACTGGGATGGCCGGACAGTACGCCGGAGCTTGACTATTTCTACCCGACCAGCGTGCTGGTGACGGGCTATGACATCATCTTCTTCTGGGTGATCCGCATGGTCTTCTCAGCTCTTGAGCAGACCGGGAAGAGCCCCTTTAAGTATGTCCTGATCCACGGCCTGGTCCGCGACGCTCTGGGACGCAAGATGAGCAAGTCCCTCGGAAACGGAATCGATCCGCTGGAGATCATAGAAAAGTACGGCGCGGACGCCCTGCGTCTGACCCTTGTGACCGGAAATGCGCCCGGCAACGACATGCGCTTCTACCATGAGCGCGTCGAGAATTCCAGGAATTTCTCCAACAAGATCTGGAATGCGACCCGGTTTATCCTGATGAACCTGGATAAATCGGAGATCCCTGCCGATATGGATCTGAGCTGCCTGATGAACGTCGACCACTGGATCCTGTCCAGGGCGAACCGTCTGGCAGCGGAAGTCACCGAGAACATGGAGAAGTTCGAGCTGGGAATCGCAGTGCAGAAGGTCTATGACTTTCTGTGGGACGAGTTCTGCGACTGGTACATCGAGATGGTGAAGCCGCGCCTTTATAATGACGCGGACGAGACCAAGACGGCCGCCCTCTGGACCCTGAAGACGGTGCTGATCCAGGCGCTGAAGCTGCTGCACCCCTTCATGCCCTTTATCACGGAGGAACTCTTCCTGAGCCTTCAGGATGAGGAGGAGTCCATCATGATCTCCTCATGGCCGCAGTACCGGAAGGAGTGGGATTTTGCCGCCGAGGAAAATGAGATCGGGACGATCAAGGACGCGGTGCGTGCCATCCGTGCAGTCCGCACCAGCATGAACGTCGCTCCCAGCCGGAAGGCAAGGGTCTTCGTAGTCTCGGAGGATGAGACTGTCCGGTCGATTTTCGAGCAGGATAAGGTATTCTTCTCCGCCCTGGGTTCGGCTTCCGAAGTATTCGTCCAGAGAGACAGGAGCGGAATCGCGGATGACGCGGTGTCCACCCTGATTCACAACGCTTCGATCTATATCCCCATGGAGGAGCTGGTCGATATCGCGAAGGAGATCGAACGCCTTGAGAAAGAGCGCGGCCGCCTGACCGGCGAACTGAAGCGCTCGGAGGGAATGCTCAATAATGAGAAATTCCTTTCAAAAGCCCCGGCGGAAAAAGTGCAGGAAGAAAAAGAAAAGCTGGCGAAGTACCGGAAACTGATGGATCAGGTTCTGGAGCGTCTCTCTCAGCTTAAGAAATAATTCATAATTATATTCGGCAAAAGCCGTGAAAATCCTTCTCTCCGATGTTAAGATAGTCATATCTTAACTGTGTCCGCGCAGACAGAAGAGCGCGGCAGAGAGGAGGATTTTTATTTATGGACAAGTGCTGCGGAAGATCGGGAAAAGCCCTGCCGGCTCTCTTTCTTACTCTGATGATCATATGTGCAGGCTTTGCGGCGCGGCCGGCGGCAGCGCAGGCTGCCCCCACGAACCCTTCCGGCTTCCTGCTTCCGGCCGAGAGCTATTCCTATATCGACCCGGGCGCGGTTTCCTCATGGTCCGCACAGGTCGTCTGTTACGCGAAGAATGAGATCTATGCCAGAAACGGCAGGAAGTTCGTCTCCACGGAGCTGCAGAATTATTTCAACAGCCAGTACTGGTATGTTCCGCTGTACGAGCCGGAACAGTTTACGGCGGACATGCTGAATCAGTATGAGACGGCGAATATCGATATGCTGACCCAAAGGGAGAACGAACTGGGAGCCTATGTGCTGGATTCCGCCAGCTACAATTATTATGCTGTATGGCAGTATCTCCCCGGCGGCTCCAGCTACGGCGGGAGCAGTTCCCAGGGGACAAGCCAGTACAGTGTCAATCCGGATACCTACATCTTCTCGGACAGCAACTCCCGGATTCTGACCGGGACGGATGTCAGCGGCCTGACCCTGCAGGAACTCTGCTACGCGAAGAACGAGATCTATGCGCGAAGAGGGTATATCTTCAGCTCCAGCGAGCTGTCGGATTATTTCCGGCAGAAGAACTGGTACTGGGGGACGACAGACGCCTCCGCCTTCTCCTCTTCCGTATTCAACACCTTCGAGAGCACGAATATCATGTTTCTCGACCAGGCGGAGCATTCCGTGAATCCGAACGGCTATCTGCTCGACCAGCCGGGCTATTCCTATGCGGGCATCGGTTCCTATTCCGCCGCGCCCGTGACCGCGAAGACGGTTTCGCACAGCGACTATTATTTCTATGACAGCGCGATCCGCTATCTGACGGAAGCGGAAGTGAGCGGCCTGTCTCTTCAGCAGCTCTGCTACGCGCGCAACGAGATCTACGCGCGCAGGGGATACATCTTCCAGTCGGAGGAACTGCGAAGCTATTTCGGCGGAAAGTCCTGGTATTATCCGACGATCTCTTCAGACTGTTTCTCGGATTCGGTGTTCAATTCCTATGAGCTTGCGAATATTACCCTGCTGAAGAACCATGAGTACGCGATCAATCCGAACGGATACCAGCTGTACTGACAAAAGAGGATAAAACATGGCGTTGAGATTCATACTGGGATCTTCGGGCGCAGGCAAGAGCCGTCTCCTGTTCGAGACGGCTCTTCGGCAGGCGGGGGAGCATCCCGGCAGACGTTATATCATACTGGTGCCGGAGCAGTTCACCATGCAGACGCAGAGAGAACTGGTGGAACTCAGTCCGGTGCACGGAATTCTGAATATTGATGTCCTGAGCTTTACCAGGCTGGCCTACAGGGTTTTTGAAGAGACCGGGGTGAAGAAGAGGACGGTTCTTACCGAGACCGGGAAGAGTCTTCTGCTGAGGCTGATCGCAGCCAGGGAGGCGTCCGGTCTTTCTTTGCTGTCCGGGGTCCTGGACAGGCCGGGATGCCTGGATGAACTGAAGTCCATCCTGTCGGAGCTGGACCAGTACGGGATCGGGGAAAAGGAGCTGGAGCAGATCATCGAAAGGCTGGAGAAGCCGAAGGGACCCGGCATGACCGGAGAGCGTCCTGCCCTGGCAGGGAAGCTGCGGGAGATTCTCGCGCTCCAGAAAGCATTTCTCCGCTATCAGGAGGACCGTTTTATCACCGCGCAGATGCTGCCCCAGCTCCTGTGCGAGAAGGCGCCCCGCTCCCGGCTCCTGAAGGGCTGCGGGATCTTTCTGGACGGATATACCGGCTTTACCCCCGCGCAGCTGGATGTTCTGACGACCCTCTTCCCTCTTGCGGATGATATTACGGTGACGGTAACCCTGCCCCCCACAGAGTTGAATATATGGAAGAAGGGGAGCTGGAGGGAGATAACGGACAGGGCCGTGGCGGACCATGATCTCTTCGCCCTGTCAAAACGGACGATTCAGTCTCTGATCAGAAGCGCTTTTGACGCGGGAACGGCGGTGGATGAGGAACCGGTCCTGCTTGACGGAAGCTGCGGCCGGCTGAAAAAGGGGTCAGAGCTGGAATATCTGGAGCAGCATCTGCTCCGGATGGGGAAAAAGAAGCCGTTTGCCGGAGAATACACCGGTCAGATCAGCCTGCGCCCCTGCGCCGATCCGTCTGAAGAGGTTCTGGCCGCGGCGGCTGCCATCGATACGCTGACCCGGCGCGGCGGCCTGCATTACCGGGACATCGCTGTCGTCTGCGGCAGCCTCCCCGCTTATTCGGAGTATGCCCGCAGGTATTTCAGCCGCTACCGGATTCCTTTTTTTATCGACCGGTCAGTCAATGTTGTGCTGAATCCGGCTTTTGAGTTCGTGTCCGCTGCCTGCGCTGTGCTGGATTCGAATTTCTCTTATGAGAGCATGATGCGGCTTTTCCGCACAGGATTTGTTTTCGCATGCCCTGAGGACGCGGACTTTCTGGAGAACTATCTGCTGGCGGCGGGGATCAGAGGCCGGAAGGCCTGGACAGAGCCCTGGACGCGGCAGACCCGGACCATGGACGCGGAGAAAACAGCGGAGGCAGACCGCCTGAGAGGGGAATTCATGGACAGATTCGGACCCTTCGCGGAGGAGATGCGAAGAGGGAAGAATACCGTCCGCGCTTACGCGAAAGCCCTCTGGGAGATGCTGACTTCCTTCGGACTGCCCGGGAAGCTTTCCCTTTTAAAGGAGAAGGCTCTGGAGAGGGGCGAACCGGACCGGGCCCGGGAGTATGACCAGGTGACCGGCGTGATCGCCTCGGTTCTTGACGAGGCGGTAAGCCTGACAGGTGATGAGAGCGTCACGAGAAAGCAGTTTGAGAAGATCCTTGAGGCCGGTTTTTCGGAGGCCAGGATCGGTATCATTCCGCCGGGGATTGACGAGGTGCATGTGGGAGATCTGGAGCGGACCAGGCTGAATCATGTGAGCGTCATCTTTTTCCTGGGCCTCAATGATGCGTACATTCCCCGGCGTGCGGCGCAGGGCGGCATCCTTACGGATATGGAGCGGGAGTTCCTGAAAATGAGTGACGTAAGGCTGGCGCCGACGGCAAAAGAACAGGCGAATATACAGGAGTTTTATCTCTATCTGATGCTGACCAAAGCGGAAAAGAAGCTGCTTCTGTCCTGGTCGTCGGTCGGCAGCGACGGTAAGCAGATGCGGCCATCCTATCTGGCGGGCCAGATCCGGGAGCTCTTTCCTGAGGCGGAGCTTCTGCCCGGACCCGGAAAGGATCCCTACCGGCTGGTTGTCTCCCCGAGGACCGGGCTGCCGGTTCTGGCGGGGGAACTGTCCGCAATCGGAAGAGGGGAAGGAAAGGAACTGCCCGGAAAGACCGCTTCGGTGAGGGAACTGATGAAGCTCTACCTGCCGGAAGGACCTTATGCCGACCGGGCGCTGGCCATGATCGGGACTGCGGCCCCCCAGGCCGGGGAGGCACTTCTGGGGCTTAAGGAGAGAGAGAAGCAGAAGACCGCCCTGAGCAGGGATCTGGCGGCAGGACTGTACGGGGAGATCCTGTCAGGATCCGTGACGCGGCTGGAGACCTTTGCCGGCTGCGCTTTTGCTCATTTTCTGACCTACGGGCTGAAGCTTGAGGAGCGGGAGGAGTACGAGGTCCGGGCGGCGGACGTCGGCAGCATTCTTCACAGGGCTGCCGAAGTTTTCTGCAGGAGAGTCTCCGGCAGCGGAGAATACAGCTGGAGAAACCTTCCGGACGCGGTCCGTGAGGAATGGGCGGAGGAGGCTCTGCGGGAAGTGATCGACGGCATGCCGTCGGATATCTTTTCCTCTACCGCAAGATACGGGGCGCTGCCTGAGCGGCTGGATCAGATTCTGAAGCGTTCCGTATGGGCCATGCAGAAGCAGATCTCGGCGGGGCTGTTTGAACCCGCTTCCTTTGAGATCGGCTTTGATTCCCTCCGGGACCTCTCCGCGGTCAGCATCGATCTGGGAGAAGGACGGAAGATGCGCCTCCACGGGCGGATTGACCGGATCGATCTGTCGGAAGACGCAGAGCACAGGGTACTCTACGTGAAGGTGACGGATTATAAGACCGGCTCAAAAAAACTGGATCTGAATGCGTTCTGGTCCGGGGAACAGCTGCAGCTGATTGTATATATGGACGCGGCGTCCCAGATGGAGGAGATCGCATATCGCGGCGGGAAGATTGTGTGCGCGGGCATCTTCTATTATCAGATGAAGGATCCGGTCCTGAGATGGGATCCCTCGGCGGATCCGGATGAGGACCGTCTGGAAGAACTGAAGGTGGACGGCCTGGTCAATGACGATCCCGGGGTGCTGCGCAGGCTGGATCAGAATCTGCAGGGAAAATCCCGCGTGATTCCGGTGACGCTGAACAAGGACGGACTGCCGAATTCCTTTTCCCATACGGCAAGCCCGGAGCAGCTGGAGCTGCTGCGCGCCTATGCGCGGAAAAAGATGGCGGAACTGGGGAAGGCGGTTTTTGATGGGGAGATCAGCCCTTCCCCGGTCAGGGACGGAACACGGACCACATGCGATTACTGCCTTTACAGGGATATATGCAGGTTTGATCCCTCCAGGGAGGATATGAGCTACAGGAATCTGAAACACTGGAAGAAGGATGACCTATGGCAGGCTATGCGTCTCAGCACCCGGGGAAATGGTGAAAGCTGAGAGCCGGCCGGACCGGCGGACAGATACGGGAAAATGGTGAATCATGACAGACAGATGGACCGATGAACAGAAACAGGTAATCCGTTCCAGGGGGCAGAATCTCCTGGTCGCCGCGGCAGCGGGTTCGGGAAAGACAGCCGTCCTGGTAGAGCGCATCCTCGGAAGGCTTCTGGACAGGGAGCATCCGCTCAGCCTGGACAGGATCCTGGTTGTCACATTTACAAACGCGGCCGCCGCCCAGCTCCGGGAGCGGGTCCGCGAGGCGGTGACGCAGGCCCTTGACAGGGATCCGGAGAATCCCGCGGCCATCCGCCAGATGTCGCTTCTTAACAATGACCATATCCAGACCATCGACAGTTTCTGCCTGGATGTGATCCGCGATCATTACAGTGAGATCGGCCTGGACCCCGCTTTCAGGATCGGGGATGAGGGCGAACTGAAGCTTATGCGCTCGGAGGCGGCAGGGCAGGTTCTGGAGGAACTCTATGAATCCGCCGACAGGGATTTCCTGGATTTTTCCCGCTGCTACGCGCCCGGCAGGGATGACCGGAAGCTGGAAAGCTATATTGAGGAATTCTATCTTTTTTCCGTTGCCCACCCCTTCCCTGCTCTCTGGCGCAGGCGCTGCGCTGAGGCTTACAGGGAGACAGATGCGGAAGACGGAGAAACCGGAAGGGGCCCGGAAGCGCCCTGGCTGAAGCTGCTTCTGGAGTACGCCGGCATGCGCCTTGCGGATACGGAAGATCTCCTGCGCGAGCTTCTGCGGATTGCAGGCGGGGCAGGCGGCCCTTCTGTATATATTCCGGTCCTGGAAAACGATCTGGAAATCATCAGGAATCTCAGAGCCTGCGGGAGCTATGCCGGATTATATGCATGCTTTTCGGGGCTTAAGTTTAAGAACCTGCCGGGAAAGAAGGATCCGGCGGCTGATCCGCAGCTGCGGGAATATGTGAGGGAGCTCAGGAAAAACTTAAAGGAGGCCGTCCTGAAGCTCGGGAAGGATTATTTCTCCCTTCCGCCGGCGCTGGCACAGGAGTTCCGCCTTGAGGCAGGGCGTTTTATGGATGTCCTGGTACGCATGACGGATCTCTTTGAGCTGCGCTTCTGCGAGGCCAAGGAGGAGAAGAATATCCTGGATTTTTCGGATGTGGAGCATGCGGCGCTGCGGGTTCTGCTTGAGATGAAGGAGGACGGATCCCCGGCTCTTGCTGAAGACGGGTCCTGCGTTCCCTCCGCATCGGCACGGGAGTACAGGGATTATTTTCAGGAAGTCTATATCGATGAATACCAGGATTCGAACCCCGTCCAGGAGCTTCTGCTCAGAAGCGTGTCCAGGGAGGAGACGGGAGAAGGAAACCGCTTCATGGTCGGCGACGTGAAGCAGAGCATTTACCGTTTCCGCATGGCGGAGCCCGGCATATTCATGGAAAAATATGACAATTATCCGGAGGAGGCGGACGGAGTCAGCAGGCGGATTGATCTGCATAAGAATTTCCGGAGCCGCGCCCAGGTTCTGGATTCCGTCAATCTGGTTTTCCGCCAGATTATGAGAAGGGAGATCGGGGGAATTTCCTACGGGCCGGCGGAGTCTCTGGATGCGGGCAAGAGCTTTCCGGACCTGCCGGAGGGGGGAAAGCTTTCTGACTATGAAGCGGAGCTGATCCTTACAGAACCCGCAGATCTTACAGCAGAACCCGCAGATCTTACAGCAGAACCCGCAGATCTTACAGCAGAACCCGCAGATCTTACAGCAGAACC
>OCTX012121097.1_pt1 | contig 10238 bp, 6 predicted proteins | sample 1539691 | NCBI WGS metagenome assembly OCTX01 (sample SAMN02144231, study PRJEB22623) | gut metagenome | biome: sheep rumen | host: Ovis aries | place: New Zealand | reverse complement strand
TAAGAAATGTAAAGCTCTGTTGCAGGATGCGCTTGAAGACCACAAGTTTCTTACAAGAGAAGAGATTGACAAACTGTGGTGGAACCTCTTATCTGACGTTCTATCGGACAAGCAGAAAAAGGCGAAAGTCGGAAACATGCTGACTAAGATGAGAGAAGAAAGGATTATCGTCAACGAGACAAAGGGCAACGTATCTGTATGGTCGCTCTTAAAAACAAAAAAATAAGAGCGATTTAAGAGGGAAATTAAGAGCGATTTAAGAGGGAATCTTCTGAATCCCCTTTGATTAGGGCATTTCTCAATAAGATAATTTACGTGGTTTTACGCGAGATTTAAGCGAACATTATCCAATTGGGCGAGTCTGCAACGATGCAAACTCGCCTATTATTGAGAACTGGAAAATCGCTTTTACAAATGTTTGCCTTTTCTTTTGAGGCGACAGTCATATTTGCTAATCTTTGATTCTTTACCTCTATATTTGCCGCTTCTAATCAAAATATCTCATAGGGTGGAATTGCTTTATTATCCCATATCGGGGAAAGGAAAATACTCCATTATTTATTAATAAGAATATAATTTTCATATAAAACTAAAGTAAAGATATAGAAAAACGCATATTTTTTAACCAGACATTTGGTTATCTCATAAAAACATTATATCTTTGCAGTTGAAATATTTAATGTATTATAAGATATGAATATAGAAACAAGGAGCAAAATCAACTCATTGCTAATGAATATACACCCAGGAGGACTTCTCTTTTCCGAAGGGCTAAAGAAACAGGGATATTCTGATCAGTTGATGAAGCAGTACCGTAAATCCGGCTGGCTGACATCCTTGTCAAAGGGTGTTATGTATCGTAGTGGAGACTCTTTATCAGCATTGACTGCTTTGGCAAGTTGTCAAGAACAAACCAGCAAGCAGTATCGTGTAGCTGCCCACTCTGCTCTTGAACTCTCTGGCTACTATCACTTCGTACCTATGGGCAAACCAAAACTGATGGTTGCCAGTAATGAGCCGAGAACACCTCAATGGGCTAAAAGCGATTTATTTGATATGACGATAGAGTTTTTTACGACATCGGCATTCGGTTTAATCCAAGAGCAAACAATAAAGCAAAACAATTATGCCTTGCAAGCATCCATACCTGAACTGGCTTTCATGGAATGTCTTCTGTTGGCTCCCCCAAAATATAGCTATATGGATTTATATTACATTATGGAACAGCTCACCGCACTTCGTCCAGCCATAGTTCAGCAATTGCTAGAGGCTACAAACAGTTTGACTGTCAAAAGATTGTTCCTTTATATGGCAGAAAAAGCTAATTACCCTTGGTTTAAAGCTATTGAGCTTGACCGTATAAACCTTGGCACTTCCAAAATACAGTTATGCAAAGGAGGGGTATATGTTTCAAAATACAAAATAACAATTCCAAGAGAATTAGCAGAATATGAATAATCAAAACATACAAACAAGCGTATATGCACAGAAGGTTGACCTTCTGTTGCGTCTGTTACCTCTGGTCATGGAAGAGAAAGTGTTTGCAATACATGGAGGTACGGCTATAAATCTCTTCCTTAGAAATCTGCCCAGATATTCAGTTGACATTGACCTCACATATATCCCATTGGCTGACCGTAAGAAAAGTATAGATGACATCAACTTCCACCTGAAATCCATCAGCGAGAAAGCCCGTAAGGCATTCCCTGGAATGCACATCATTCCTAACTACTCCACATGCAAGTTGTTATGCGAATACCGTGGCAAACAAGTAAAAGTAGAGGTCAACCAAACAAAAAGAGGTATTGTTGGTGGCGAATTGATGCATCTTCCATTATGTGAAAAGGCACAGGGTGAGTTCCAAGTATATTGTATTGCTGACATAGTTCCTGTTTCACTACTCTATGGTGGCAAGGTTGCTGCTGCACTCTCTCGTCAGCACCCTCGTGACCTGTTCGATGTGAAGTATATGACAGTTCCTTTGAAGGACTGCCGAGAAGGTATCATTTTCTGCTTGCTTGGCAGCGACCGCCCTATACATGAGTCGTTTGCTCCTACTCTTATTGATCAACGAGAGGCTCTTGCCAATCAGTTTGTCGGAATGACAGAGACTCCATTTACATACGAGGAGTTTGAAGAGACTCGCAATAGACTCATTGCTAACGTAAATAGCCTAATGACGGATACAGACCGCCGATTCCTTGTTAGCTTCGAATATGGTAAGCCTGAATGGGATAACTATGAGTTTGCACATTTCAAGGACTACCCATCTGTCAAATGGAAGCTTCTCAATCTACAAAAACTGGCAGAACAGAACCCTGCAAAAATGAAAGTAGAGGCGGAGAAACTGAAAGATTTGCTTTATTAAAAAGACAAATAAAACGCATTTGTATGATAAATCCAGAAATTCGTAGGTTGCACATGCTCAAGAGAGCGCATGCAAAATCCAAGGTTAAGAAAACGAAAAAGAAGGTGAATGCAGGAAAAACATCTTTTGATGTTCAGTATGAGCATGGCCCTTGCTTAATATGTGGAAATACGGATGCGTCAAAAACAAATTCACACATAGTTCCAAGTTTTTTAGTATCTATGTATGACAGTTACGATAATTCTGGAAAACGAGGGAGAGATTTGCAAATATCTATTACAGATATTGGCAGGTCAACATATGTAGGTGCAATACCAAGTACAAAATACGAGGAAATTTTTAATGAGGACAGCCTTAATGATGAGAAGCGTATTGAGGAATTGAAAAATAATCCAGATGCAATAGATTACGTATTTTGTCCTACATGTGAAAAACTGTTAGCTGATCTATTAGAATCTCCATATGCTGACGCATTAAAGCAAAATAAAGGAATTAATAGTGCTATAGCATATTATTTCTGGATTTCTGTTATTTGGAGGATGAATTCTTGTCGTAAGAACTTCGGATTTCAACTTGACAAACCAACATCAGAAGCACTACATGAAATGCTATTATCATACCTTGACAATAATGGTCAGTTCAACGAACGAAACAAGCCAAATCCAGATAATTTTAAGTACAAATTACTGTATTGTCCAAATTTTTGTAAGGATACTCAAAGAGGATTCCAATACTGTAATTACAAGGATAACGTGCTCACTTTTATTATCTCAGATTTTATATTGATAGTTTATTTGTGGGCGACAAATAATCTACCAGACAACTATATGTTCGATGTTATTAGTGATACCATAAAAAGGGCTGAATTTAATACTGGTAACGAAGAAACGGAGAACAAATTAATCATTGATAGAGACGTTATGGAGTCAGCTATCACTACCTTTATCAAATTTGCCATAAATATTAAGAAAAAACACTATGTCAAAGTCATTTCTATGCTCTGGAAGCGGTTGGACATTCCTATTCTACTAACAGAGTCTGTAATGAGGGAAGTATTTTTAGAAATATTTTCAGAAGAAACAAAATTAGCTGAGCGTGAAACAGTACATAACATTGCTATAGCAATCAAATCCGTATTAAAAAAACATGGAATAATAGGACGATAATCAAAATTGAAATGAATACCAACAAAATAGAAAGAGCAGCAGTACGAGTTATTGAAGAATACATAGACAAATGTCCAAAATTAGAGCCTTATATTACCTCAAATGATAAGACTCCGATTTGGGATGGAGATATTTATATATTTAATGACGTAGAGTCTCATACTGTTAATAAATTCAAGAATAGAGTTCCTCTACAAGTCAAGGGAACAGAGAATAGTAAAGAAGATTGCTTTAGAATTGGGCGAGAATACCTTGAAGGATTCAAGGCCGATAGAGGATGCGCGTTTTTCCTCTGTCAAATTGGGGAAGGATCACATAGGATTTTTTATAATCTTCTTTCTTTAGATAAAATCACAGAATTGTTACAAACAAATAATAAAACAATAGTTATTGATTTAAATGTTATTCCTACAACCCATCAAGTTTTCGAGCAGGAGATAATACAATTTGCAGAAGAAAGAAATAAAGTAAAAATAGAAGATCCTTCCCCTAAAGAGATTAAGGCTTTAGTAAACAGCTTTAAAGGAATAAAACAACACCTTAAAATAATTGAAGATAAAGATACAAAGTATGATATCGAAGCTGCAATTGTTTCGATTGAAAATCTAAATGAAGATGGGACTACTGAATGGCGAGATAAATTCGTATACTTTTCACAAAAAGTTATAGAATTATCAAGCAAATATATTAAAGAATGTGATTTACTTAATATCCGAATTAATTGGGGTGTCTACTTGTATAATCAAAGACTATATCATTTAGCAGAGCAATCTTTTTTAAGTTCAATGAGGGATGTTCAAGCAAAAAAGGGTACTTCTAAATCTAAATATAATATATATATAGCCGATATTCTTAACAATTTGGGTCTTATTCATTGCAGTCTAAATCGATTCTACGAAGCAGAAGAAGAATACAAAAACGCTTTGAATGAATTTAGAATTCTTCACCAAAAAGATTCAAACACATACAGTCATAATATAGCAACAATCCACAACAATCTTGGGCTTCTTTATGCAACACTTCATCGTTTTAAGGATGCAGAAGAGTCATACATGAGGGCTCTTGATGTATATAATGATTTATCAAGCACTAATTCTCTTTTATATGAAAAACATGTTGCAATGGTTCTAAATAACTTAGCAAATTTGCATAATAGATATAATCTGCCTGATGTAGCAGAAACAGAATATAAAAAGGCTTTGGAGATTTATCAAAAATTATCAAAGGATGATCCCCAATTTCTTAGTGGTGTCGCCATGACTCTTCATAATATAGCAGCATTCTATGATACACAAAAAGCATACCAAGAGGCAGAAAAAAGATATGAAGAAGCACTAAATATATATCGCCAATTATCAAAAGACAATCCCAATGCATACATGCACGATTTGGCCACATGTCTTAATGGAATAGCCATTAATCATAAATCCACAAAAAAATTTGATAAAGCAGAGGTCGAGTTTCAAGAAGCTCTTAAAATTATTCAGGATTTAGCAAAGGAAAATCCTGATGTATATATGAATGAAGTTGCTAGCACTCTAAATAATATAGCAAATCTGCATAGCATTACAAAAGATTGGGAGATAGCAGAAAAGGAATATAATAATGTGTTGGAAATATATAGAAAACATACTGAAACAAATCCAGAAGTATATAATTGTTTTGTTATAGGTACCCTCTGCAATCTTGTACTTTTACATACAATACACAATCAATACAATAAAGCCGAAAAAGAAATCAAGGAATTATTAAAAGTATATTGGAGTCTTCCTGATTCGACTCCCGACACCGATATCATTCGCATGACAAACGTGCTTCATGATTCCGCTATTGTGCATTTTCGTCAAAACAGACACGATGAAGCAGAATTCGAATTCAAAGAAGTTCTTATTATTTGCAGATCTCTTATCAAAAAGAATCCGGATACATATACATATCATGCGATAAACACCCTCTGCAATCTTGCTAATATCCATACTTTTCAGAAAAAAATACTTGAAGCTGATGAAGAAATGGAAAAAGCTCTTGTTCTCTATTGGAACAAATCCTTTTTTACACCGAAAGATTTAATCTCATTTATGATAAGCATTCTTGGGAATCTGTATATGTATTTTTCAGAACAAAAGCAATACCTAGAATCGGAAAAAGAAATGAAAGCCATCATAAATATATATATGTCACTTGACAAAAAAGAACCAAGAGTCTATACGGAATACATTGGAACGTCTTATCTTTTATTAGCCATATCTCAATACGATGGCAAAAAATACAATGAAGCAAAGCAAGCATGTGAAAAAGCAATTAGTATTTTTAATTCATTATCAAAACAAAGTACAAAGAGTTGGATTACCTATATTGATAAAGCTCAAGAATTGCTCTATGATATCATAGATTCCTTAAAAAGGAAATAGTTTTGCCTTAACACCAATGCACTCGCTTCACAGCGAATGCAAAATCTGCATAAAAAAATGTAAACATGCAAATATTTGCTATCAACGAGTTAATCCTTGTCCACCTAACGTATTGCTCTCTATTCTCTTTATCACATTATCAAGCCAAGGCTCCATTTTAATATTATAGTCGTTTAATGCTCTCTCTCGAAGTTCCGTGATGGCTACATTACGTTCGCCAACAGGAACGCTGTCAAGATAGTCATTGACAGCCTCTATGTCGCCCTCGTCACAGTACTTCAGATTTGGTGTATTAGCAAGGCTGGCTACTGCCTCGACAGCAGCATCCTTCAATTTCTGGTTGCTATGATATGATTCCCATGTTCCGTCAGCGATACGCATGGCATCCTCGCGAAGCGGCTCCAGTTTGGAATGGTCAGGCTTCCACTTATCATCCATTTCAAGATCTGCAAACACCTTAGCCCAAACAAATGCATCACTGACATACACTTTCCTTCCATTCACCGTTGACTCGGCACCAAACAGGATGCTTTTAATATCGTTCATAACATCACGGGTAAACTCCTTGATTTCTGCCTTCCAGTGCTTAATGATGATGTCGATAAACCGACGGGCATCAGCAGAGAAGATGGCGAGTACCATAGCCTTTAGTTCTCTCATGTGTCTTTTGTGCGCCATCCATTCACTTCGGTTATCCTCACGCTCTTTCTCCCGAGCCACCTTTTCGGCTTTCAGTTCCTTCTCTTTTGCATCGAACTTTTTCTGTAGGATTTTCTGATATTCATCCTTGGTGACCTTTTGCCCCTGCCTTGGGCCACTTGTCCATTCCAGGTAATTTCCATTACCATCTTTGGCAAGTTTCTCACGTTCCAGTTGCTGGCTAAGAAGAGTGTTAGCCGTTTTTTCTGTTTCGAGTTCTGTTTCGAGTTGGGTGTTGTTCCTCTTTACAGTATTGTAATTGTTCGTCAGGATCTGGGTCGCGGACTTCAATTCTTGGTTCTCCTTTTTCAAACGCTCATTCTCTTTATAGATATTGGATATCTTGGACTTGGCATCGGAATAAAGATCCTTGCCGAGTTGAAGGATGGCTTTCTTATGGGCCGTATCAACACCATTGGGACCAAACAGTGCATCCTCCAACTCCGATACAATAGCCTTAGCCTCTTTGTTCCTTTCTACTTTCCAGTTATCATGCTTTTGGAAAGTGCCGATAGGCATGTTCAGGATCTCGACAAGTTCATTCACCTTCTCTTCAAGTATCTCCCTGAATGTACGACCATCAGCGGTAGTCATCTCAGTGAGGCTGGGGTACATGATTGACTTCTCGTCAAAGACCATTGCACCCCATTTCTCAAGTTCGGTGTTAGCTGTGGCTAACTTCGTCGTTGCTGATTCAATGTCCTTGTCAAGAGTTGTTTTCCTCTTCTGGGCTTCCTCAGCCTCTGCTTTAGCGGTGGCAGCTGCTTCCTTGGCCTCCTGCTCCTGACGTTTGGCAGCCGCCAAAGAACTATTCTGCTGTTTAAGGGTGGTAGCATTATTGCTGATAGCTGCCTCTTGCTTACCTATGGTGATAGCATTGGCATTAACAACTGCCTCTTGTTCCTCTGCTTTCGACTCAGCAGCTATAGCTCTATCATTGGCAACTTTGGCTCGTGCATTAGCCTCCAACTCCTTCTTCTCCTGTTCATCTCTTCGCAGCTTGGCCTCTTTTTCCTTCTCTTCCTGTTCCTTCGTTCGCTTTTCAGCCGCTATGCGGTCACGCTCCAGCTGTTTCTTGTTCTTATGGTAGTGGTCTGCCCGCTCTTGGGGAGTCATATCCCGCAGACGCTCACCTCGGTCAAAGCCCCATTGTTTGGTTACCTCCTCATGAATCATGTCGTGCCACTTCTCGTATGAGCGGCTGGTTTGTCCTGGGGTCTTGCCGAAATAGCTGGCATAGCTGAGACCGATGGTCGTTGATTTTGTCTTGACATAGTTTGCCCTCTGATTCTCTGGCATCCGCTCATACGCTCTGGTAGTGATGTGTATCTCGTCACCGTTCTTGTCGAGGACAGGATTCTGATCTTCATCGACGAGGGTATAGCCACCGGCCCTCCCGCTTTTCTGCTTCTCTGCCACTGGGATGACCAGGGCATGGAAGTGTGGTGTCGTCTCATCGAGGTGACAAGCCAATCCCATCACATTTTCCTCGCCGAACTTGTCGCAAAGAAACTTGTAGAAGCACAGGGCATAGATTGATATCACGGAATAGGTCTGGTCTGTATCAACAAGTTCTTCCACACCATATTTCTTCGCAATAGGTTCCAGTTCATCCTTACTAACGGTCAATAGCTGAGTCAAGCTATTGTCCGTTCCCTTATCAAAATAGACAGGTTTTCCGAAGGCAATCTCTGTCATACGGTCATGGTCGCCATCAAGCACAATACTAACGTTTGTGTTCGGCTGATTACCGTTGGCATTCTTCCACGGCTTGTGTCCTATCTCCTCTAACCTTTGATCATATCTTTTCTTTATGGTCATTGGATGCGAACCAAGCGGGATAATGCTTGGCATACTATAGAGTATGTGTCCTTTCTTGTCTTTCCTGACATTGCCATCCTTGTCTTTCAACGGCTCACCTCGCTTGATTTCAAAGTTCAACTTCTTGCGGGTGAAGTCGTAGAAGTTCACAGGTTCCTGGTTCTTGCGGTCGTAGGATTCCTTCGTCCATCCATTACGTCCCCATTCATTTCCCCGAGCAGCATCGAAGCTGGGGGAAGCATCTATTTGTGGAGCTTGATATGTTGGCATAGCTACGAAAATGTTATTGTGTTATAAGACGAAGTTGTTAATCATCCTTGTGAGGGGAGTCCAGAGGGGAACGCTCGGCGGGTTCTTAGGGCTGGTCCTGAGCGGTGGGGTAAGGGAGAGGGTCACTCCCTGTCAAGGTTTCGAAAGGGCAGAATGCCCTTCGCGGGTCCCGGGCAGCGTCCTGGCGGAGTTCTCAGAGGCAGGGCCTTTGAGCAGGGAATCCAAAGGGGCTGGCCCCGTGGCATATTGGGGCGTTGTGGCAGAATTGACATCAAACCCCTAATATGCTCTGAGATATTTGTCATACCTCCTCTCCCGGCTGGCTGGCACTGCCTGTGGCGTTCTGGCCGCTTTCCGCGAGTTGAGGTTGTCCATAAGTTTGCTGTTTCTTCAAACAGCCCTTTCGGATGCTGTTAAGAATATGGCTGCGGCAATCCGTTTCTGCTCTTTCGAGGACACCCAGTTTCTCTTGCCAGTCAAGGAAACCTGCTATCCGTCTTGTCAGAACAGTATGGTCGATGGAGATGCCGTCATTGGCGAGTTGGCGTATCATCTCATCATGCCAAGATGTGTCATTAAGCAATATTGTACGAAGTTCCGATAAGGGCAACTTCTGTGGCAACGATTGAGCTGATTCCTTCGTCGATTCAGGAGCATTATACAGGGGAGCCTCATGAGGCAGTTCTGGTATCAGTTCTTGGGGCAAGTCCTCAGTCAAGCCCTGGGTCAAGTCTTGAGTATCAGTCAGAGTCGATTCCTGAGTTTCTGTCAGAGTCGATTCATGGGTTAACTCTTGGGACAGTTCTTGCGTAGGTCCTGATGAAAGCTGTTGAGTAACATCTTCTGTCATCTTCTGAGTCTTGGAATCAGTAACACTTTGCGAAGCTGTAATACGGCGATATTGTTGCGTATGTAATTCGTTAGTGTTATTGTGAACAAGGGAGTATAGGGCAGGTCTACCCTTGCCCTCTCCCTTAGAGTAAGTGATGAATCCTCGTTTCCTGAGACTTTCGCGTGCATCTTTAACACCCTGCTTGCTGATGCCTGTATAGGTCATTACCATTTGGGTGGGAATTCTGAATGGCATCGCCCACTGCTGACGTTCAGCCTCGAAAAGTAAATAGTGATACAAGGCCGTCTCACTCGGTGAGCAAGGCTCATACTGGTTGTTGAGCCAGAAGTGGTTCATATAGTTAACGATGTTCATACCTCTAACGTTATTTACGATGATTGTATTTAGCCAACTTACCCGACTTAATAAGCTCGTTGACCTCTTGCTTGGAATAAAGGTTCTTCCGACCAACCTTCTGGCTCTTCAGCAAGCCAGAATTTTCAATCCGCCATAGAGTTGGATACGAGATATGTAGCCGTCCGCATAACTCGTCACGATCGAAGAAGCCTTCTTCCTCCTGTTTCTCCACATAATTGCCGATATGCTTCTCTTCGAGGCATCGACTAACAGTCTTGTAGATTACATCTTCAAGCTGTTCCCCACTTAAAACA
>OCTX011584198.1_pt1 | contig 10239 bp, 9 predicted proteins | sample 1539691 | NCBI WGS metagenome assembly OCTX01 (sample SAMN02144231, study PRJEB22623) | gut metagenome | biome: sheep rumen | host: Ovis aries | place: New Zealand | reverse complement strand
ATTATAAAGTGTATTTTAAGCAATTTATAATTGCTTATCTGAATAATTATCCAGATAAATTTACTATAATTCAATTACAAATACATAAAAATTCAAATTTAATTCATAATAAATAAGAAAGGAGATAAAAATGAATAAAACAAATTTTAATAGTAATTGTTGTAATAATAAAGAAGAAGAGGGGGAAAATAGAGCAGAAAAGAAAAATAGCAAAGTAAAAGAAAATAATAACTGCCCTACTTCATTTTGCCAAAGTTTTGAGAAAAATAGTGGAATTATAACAGATAATGAATATGAAATAAAATCTGAATTAAAAGAAAATAATATAAATTCCATAGAATAAAAAAACAGAGTGAATTAAAAACACTCTGTTTTTTTATTCTAAATCTTCTAAGATACTCTCCCCTATTTCTGGTTCACTTACATCAAAATTATCAGCTATTAAAGCCCCAATATTTGCAAGTGTGTTAAATTGTTCTAATCTTTTGGGATATTTAAAATTCCTACTATATAAAATTACTGGTAAATTTTCTCTAGTATGATCATTGCCCGGAAATGTTGGATCATTTCCATGATCAGCAGTAATAATCAGTAAATCATCTAATTCCAATTTATTAATAATTATTGGAATATTTACATCCAACTCTTCAATCGCCCTAGCATAACCTTCAACATCACGCATATGTCCATATAATGAATCAAAATCAGCTAAATTAACCATACACAAACCAGTAAAGTTTTTATCTATAATGTCTGTAAATTTATTAATAGCTTCAGCATTACTTGAAGCCTTAATCATTTTATTAATCCCCTGTCCATCAAAAATATCATTTATTTTTCCAATTCCTATAACACTATAGCCAGCGTTATTTAAACTATCTAAAACCGTATATTTAGGAGGTTTAATTGCATAATCCATACGAGCGGTTTGAATTAGTTTGTATTTTCCAGGTACTCCATTAAAAGGTCTAGCAATTATTCTAGCTATCCGCCAATCTTCCTTTAAAGTTAAAGCTCTAATTCTTTCACAATATTCGTAAAGATTAGCAATGGGGATACAGTCTTCATGAGCTGCCACTTGTAAATCTGAATCTGCTGAAGTATATATAATCAAAGAACCATAATTATATTGTCGCTCACCTAATTCTTGAATAATAGAGTTATCGTGAGAACATTTATTACCAATTACATTTCTCCCAGTAATCTCTTCAATTCCGGCTAATACCTCATATGTGAATCCTTGATTAAACGTTTTAAATGGAATATCATTCTTAATACCTACTATTTCATAATGACCATTCAATGTATCTTTACCAGCATTTATTGGTTTAGCAATTGTATAATACGCCTCCACATCTTCATTTTCACGCATATTTAAAGTATCTAAAAAACCAATTTTTCGTAAATTTGGAATAAATAAATCATATTTTTCAGCAACATGTCCTAAAGTATTGGCTCCAGCATCGCCAAAATTTACTGCATCATTAGTTTCACCTACCCCTAACGAGTCTAAAACCATTAAAAATATTCTTTTAAATTTCATAATATTTACTCCTTCTTGCTTCTTAAATGATATTGATTATAGTCTTCAAGCACTTTTTGATCACTAACTTGAGTATAAATCTTAGTTGTTGATATATCTGAATGCCCCAACATTTCTTGAATACTTCGAAGATCTGCGCCATGATTTATAAGATGTGTTGCAAAACTATGTCTTAATGTATGAGGAGAAACGTTGGGATTAAGTCCTTTTTCAAGAAGTAGCTTTTTTAAAATTTTAAAGAACCCTTGTCGACTTATTCCAGCACCATGATTATTTAAAAACAATTTAGTGCATTTCGTTCTTTTTAATAAAGAATCTCTGCAATCTAAATATAATTTCAAATAGTAAAGCGCATATTCACCTAAAGGAATTTCTCTTTCTTTTCCGCCTTTTCCATAGTATACATGAATTAAGCAATTATAAATATCAATATCATTTATTTCTAAGCTAATCAGTTCACTTACTCTTAAACCACATCCATACATTAATTCTAACATAGCCTTGTTACGATAGTCAAATGGACCCTTAAGTTGGATATCAAGAAGTAAATTAACATCATCTACAGTCATAGCTTTGGGAATACTCTTTTTTAATTTTGGTCTTTCAATAAATTCTGAAATATTAGACTTAGTTATACCCTCTCTAAATAAATAGGCATGGAAGTTCTTAATTATAGTTAAATTATGAGCAATTGTTGTTACTTCCTTTGTATCACGAACCTTTAAAAAGTCTTGAATATGACTTGTTTTTATGTCTTCTACAATAAGAACCTTTTTTTGCTTTAAAAAATCATTATAGATATTTAAATCATTCAAATAAGATGCTATTGTCTTATCAGATAACCCCTTTTCAAAAACACAAAAACTTAAAAACTCTTTAATAGCATCTTCTATTTTCATATAATCACCTATTTTCAGTATACAAAAAAAAACAATAAATTTCAAACATTTGTATTTTGTAATAGTAAAAATATTCAATATAGTAGATTTTCAAAGAAAAATTTTGTAGAATGATAGTGGTGATTATTATGAGTGAACCATTAGCTTTAAAATTAGCCCCTAATTCCTTAAACGAAATAATTGGTCAAAAACATTTAATTGGAAAAAATAAAGTACTTACTAATTTAATAAAAAGTAAAAAACTTTTTTCCATGATTTTATATGGCAAACCAGGAATTGGCAAAACCTCTATTGCCAATGCTTTAGTAAAAGAGCTTAACTTTCGCTATCGCTTTTTAAATGCCACAATTAATACTAAAAAAGATTTAGATATTGTTATAGAAGAAGCAAAAATGTATGGTAACATTGTCTTGATTATGGATGAAATCCATAGGCTAAATAAAGATAAGCAAGATATTTTATTACCACAATTAGAAAGCGGCAGGATAACATTAATCGGGATGACTACAGCCAATCCATATCATTCAATAAATCCCGCAATACGTAGTCGCTGTCAACTATTTGAATTGCAAGAATTAGAGACAATAGATATTATAAGAGGCCTAAAAAAAGCCATAAAGCACCCCGATTTAGAAGGAATCAGAATAGATAGTAATACCTTAGAGTATATTGCAAAAATGGCTGGAAGTGACTTAAGATATGCTTATAATCTATTAGAAATAGCATTCTACTCAACTGATGATAAAAATATTACGATTGATAAGATTAAAAGTATTAATAACCGGCCAGTATTTTTTTCCGACAAAAATGGCGAGGGGCATTACGATGTTTTAAGTGGCCTACAAAAATCTATTCGCGGTAGTGATGTAGATGCCTCTCTTCACTATTTAGGAAGATTAATTATTGAAGGAGACTTAGACTCTATTTGTCGTAGACTTAGCGTTATTGCTTATGAAGATATAGGCCTTGCAAACCCTTCTATTGGTCCTAGACTTGAAGCAGCGATTAATGCAGCTAATCGAGTTGGGTTTCCTGAAGCAAGAATTCCCCTTGGAACCATTGTTGTCGAAATGGCATTATCTCCTAAGAGTAATACAGCCCACGTTGCCTTAGATGCTGCCTTAAAAGATATTGAAGAAGGTAATGTTGGTAGTATTCCGAAACATATAAAAACAGATTCTCAAGATTATCTCTATCCTCATAATTATCCAGGCGCTTATGTTGTCCAACAATACTTACCAGATAAAATTAAAAATAGAAAATATTATATCCCTAAAGATTTAGGATACGAAAAAAATATCAAAATTATTTATGATAAATTAAATAAACTGAAAGATAATAATAAATTTTAGTATGAATATAAAAAACTTCAATACAATAATAGTATTGAAGTTTTTATATAATATATTTTTATTTTCTAAATTGTGGAGCTTTGTTTGCTACCAAATATTTTGTTAGATTTTGAAGTTCTATACTACCTCTTTTGGAATCTCATCTCCATAACTACCAAAACGAAGTGAAACCAATAAAGCATTCCAAGGTTCATTACCATACGCTTGCGAAAGTCTTTTTTTTTTAAGAAAAAATTCAAATATTCAAAATAAACATTTCAATTAAGTGATTAGCATCTATATCACTTGTTTTTAATTTTAAATCAATTTTACTTAATTCTTGCATAAGAATAAGTAGCTCTTTTTCAGTATATAAATTGGTGAGTTCTTTTGTTTTTTTGATTCTAAACTCTTTTTCTTCTAAAGTATCCGCTATTTCCTTATTATTCATTCTTCTCTTTTCTAATAGCTTTACTTGATAAATAATTCTTATTTGGCTAGCAAGTAATCCAATAATACTAAATGGCTCTATATTATAAGATAATAATTCTCTATACTTCTTTAGTGCATCTTTTTTATCTCTCTTAGCTATGCTTTTCGAAAAAGCAAAAACTAAATCTTTAGAATCTCCTAGTTTTTTGACCACAAGCTCTCTTATATCATCACTAGTTATTTCTCTTGTATCAAAATCATAATTTTTTAATTTTTCACATTCTTGAGCAATTTTTGTAATATCACCTAGACAATATTCTTTTAATAACAAAATAGCATTTTCATCTATCTTATAGCCTTTTAAAGCATTTTTTATATAATTTACAGGATCTAAAGTAATTTCTCTATATACGCATCTTTTTTTTAATTCCTTAGTAAGTTTACTGATACTATTCAGTTTCCTAGCTTCTATAATTAGTAAATTATCAGGATTAGGTTTTTCTATATATTTAAATAAATGATTACAACTATCTTTAAAATCATCATATTTTATATTTTCTACATTTTTGATAACAACAACCTTTTTATTACTTAAAAATGCATAAGTATCCAAATCTTCCAATGCTTGATCTAAAGTATTCTCATCTAAATCATAATAACTTATAGATGCACTTTCAAATTTTTCTTGGTCAATAATAGATTCTCTTTCTTTTTGAAGTGAAAGAGAATCTATACATTCTAATAAGTAACTATTCATGGTCTTTTATCAACTTCTTAACATGAATGATAATTTTATTTATATTATCTTTTGTTTTGCCACCACCTTGAGCAAAAGTTGGGCTTCCTCCACCATTACCAAGAGAAGATATTGAAGCATCTTTAACAACAAGCCCAGCATGTACAAAAGAATTACTTTTAGCAATAAAATTAACGCTACTATTATCTCTAATGTTAATAAAAAGAATAAACCCATTTTTCATTTCATTTAAGATAGTGTCTGCTATAGATTTTAACAAATTATTATCTTTATCGTGGACTTCCATAATAAGAGTTTCAACACCATTAATAACCTCTATATGTTCACGATAAATATCTAAATTTTGTAACACCGCCTTTTCTTTTATATCATAATATTTCTTTTCTAGTAATTTTACTTCATGATGAACATATTGTAGTTCATTTTTATTCAACAAGATATCTTTATATGACATTGGCTTATCATTATTAATATCAACATCAAATTCTAAGTTTATACCACTATTTTTAGCACTATCTAAGATCTCACGTGCTTTTAGAAGTAATTTTACTTTTTCATCATTGTATGGCTTAATACACTCATACATAGTAGACTCTATTCTATCACCAGTAACTGCTTCAATCCTGTATACATTACTTCCTTTTGATTCACAACTATAGATTGCAAGATGCCCTATTTCGTTTGTATTAGCAGCATGAGTTCCTCCGCAAAGCTCAATTGATTTTCCTATCTTTACAACTCGAACCATCTCTCCATATTTTTCATTAAAGAGAGCCATAGCTCCTAACTTTTTTGCTTTATCTATTGGCATTACTTCAGTTGAAACTATTAAGTTTTCACGAATCATGTCATTAGCAAATTTTTCTACTTCCAAAATCTTCTCATCAGTCATTTTGCCAGAATATGTAAAATCAAAACGAAGTCTTTCATTATCCACATAACTACCAGCTTGATGAATGCTATTAGAAACGACCTGTTGTAAAGCATACTGAACAATATGAACGCTAGAATGATTGGCTTCTGTTCTTTTTCTTCGTTCCTTATCAACAACCAATTCACATGTATCTCCAACTTTAATTACGCCATCTAACAAACGAACTTTATGAATATGTTGGCCATTTGGAGCTTTAAAAACATCAACAACTCTAGCTTTAAAATTATCGCCAATAATCATCCCCGTATCACTAACTTGTCCACCACTTTCAGCATAAAAACAAGTCCTATTTGTAGCAATATAAGTATCATGATTAATTGATTCTACTTGTTTATCTTGAGAAAATATTGCCAAAACATTACTACGTAAGCGATATATTCCATACACGAATTCACTCTTATCTTTGAAGTCTAGCAAAACTTTCTTTTGACTAGCCATCGAAGAAATTGTTTTTGCATTTTTCTTAGCTAGTTCTTTTTGAACTTCCATATACTTATTAAATTCTTCACGAGATACTTTATATCCCAAATCTGCTAAAACTTCTTCGGTAAGTTCAAATGGAAATCCATAAGTATCATACAATTTAAAAGCTTCTTCTCCACTAATATAACCATCATTTGATTGAGATATAAGTTCTCTCAAACGGCGTTCACCAGACTCTAAAGTTTTTAAAAAGAGTTTTTCTTCTTCTAAAACTTTTACCTCAACTTCAGCTCTCTTTTCGACTAAATACGGATAAGCATCTTTCATTACATCAACAACATCAGATACAATCTTATACATGAATGGACATTGTAAACCAATTGCTTTACCAAAACGCACACTTCGGCGAAGTAATCTTCTTAATACATATCCTCTTCCAACATTTTCAAAACAAGCACCATCTGATAGTGCAAAAGTTATAGCTCGAATATGATCGGCAATTATTTTAAATTCCTTTTGTCCAGTGTAAGAAAACGTTGATAATTCCTCTATATGCTTAATAATCGGCTTAAATAAATCTGTTTCAAAATTACTATCTACATTTTGAAAAATACAGCACCATCTTTCTAGGCCTGCTCCCGTATCTATATTTTTACTAGGAAGTTCTTTATAGTCCTTACGGTCAACACCTTCTTTTGAGTTAAATTGTGAGAAAACATTATTCCAAATTTCAACATATCTTTCTTGTTCTTCATCATTATAAAACTTTTCTAAAGCATCTCCATCAGGATCATATTTTTCACCACGATCATAAAAAATCTCTGAATCTGGGCCACATGGTCCCTCTCCAATTTCCCAAAAATTACCTTCTAGTGGCACAATATGATCAGCAGCCAATCCAACTTCAACCCATCTTTCTTTAGCTCTCTCATCATCAGAATAAACAGTCACATATAATAATTCTTTTGGAATATCAAAGTATTCTTTTGAAGTTAACAATTCAAAAGCGAAAGCAATGGCTTCTTCTTTAAAATAATCTCCAATACTAAAATTTCCCATCATTTCAAAGAAAGTTTGGTGTCTTTTAGTAATACCAACATTATCTATATCATTAGTTCGAATACACTTTTGAATATTAACAATACGTCTACTATCAGGAATCGCACTACCATCAAAATACTTCTTTAATGGTGCAACCCCAGCATTAATCCATAGTAAACTATCATCATTTATAGGAACTAATGGCGCACTTTCATATACTTTATGATCTTTTTTTGTAAAAAAACGAAACCAGGTATTTCTAATTTCATCATGACTCATATATTTCATAAATTACACCTCTTCTAACATTTGTTTTAATTGATTAATTGAATTTTTGATTGTTCCATTATTTAAAATGTAATAATCAGCATAAGCTATTGGCCCACCTTTATATAAATTCTCTATCTCTGATAAATCTCGATACTTAATTGTCTCTGAATCGAATGGCCTTTCTGGTCTCTTAGCCACTCTCTCATAACGTAGTTTTTTATCCGTTACTACACAAACTAATTTTAATGAAGGAAACTTCTCAATTAGGTATTTATACTCATACCACGAATATAAACCATCAATCACAACATTACTATTTTCAATTTCCTTTATAATATCTTTCTCAATAAATTTTGCATAACATTCAGGGCCGTATTCTTTTCTTAAATTTTCTCGGAACTTTTTTTCACTTACTCCATCTGGAGTTCTTTCAATGTCAGCCTCGTCCATTAATTTATATGTGATTCCTCCCATATATATTTTTTTCCAATTGATATTTTCTAAATAATCAATAATGGTACTTTTTCCACTTCCACTCATCCCTACTACTGCTATTAATTTATTCATTTATTCCTCCACCATTTTCTTCATTACGCACAACTTCTAATGCCGCATTTTTCAAATCAGCAAGTGACCTGTTTTCAATAGTATAATCAAACTTATCATAATAAAGGATTTCTTTTTCTGTAATATGATTAGCTTCTTCTGTAGTTAATTTAGCATCATAATTTTTTCTTTCTAATTTTATAGTAGTAACATCATCATATTTATTCTTTATTCCTTCAAATTCACGAATCAATCGCGCGTCTACAATAATAAATGTATCAAAAAAATTAGATAATATTTCAATATCTTCATAAAGTCTTTTTAGTAAAAAATCTTTTTTACCCATTTTTTCAGAAATAATCTCTATTCCCATTTTTTGCAAAAACTCTCGAGGCTTATCTTCCTCTCTACCATCCCAGTTAAAATAGTTTTGGGCAAAAGCATAAAGAGGCTCTGTTATATGCATAACGCAAGGCTTATAACCATAGTCTTTTAACTCTTCTCTTAAATATTCGCCAAAAGTATTCTTGCCAGTTTTGGCTAATCCTCCTATTACAAATACTTTCATACTCTTCCTCCTTAAAAAAAAGATGATACCCAAGGAGTGCTAATTGCACGGTACCATCCTTTCATAAACTTATTTTGCATAACGGTCTCCCGACTAAACTACTTGAGTAGCTTCCTAAGTGTATTATTTGCTCTTTTCACCACCCAGAGCATCTCTTTGAATAAACTATCTTAGTACTCATCTCATATCAACATCTAGTAATTAACTATATTACTTATTTTAACAAACACTAAAAAATTATTCAATCCTAAATTTACATTTTATAAGATTATTTCTTCACCTTCATCTATTTTTTTATTTTCCTTTTTAGTTTTTATAAAGCCTATAATTTCTGTTTGTTCAGTTACAAATACAAGAATCACTTTAAGACACGCAATACAAGGAGTCGCAATTACCATTCCAAAAATACCAAAAAAGTGTTCAAACAATAATAAACCTAAAATAATTGTAACAGGGTGCAGTTTTAACGTATGTCCCATTATTAATGGCTGATAGAAATTGTTTTCCAATAGTTGAACTACAAGAATTGAAATAATAACACAAATTCCAGTTATCGGAGATATTGTAAAACCAACAATCACAGCTGGAATTCCTCCTATATATGGTCCAAAATAAGGAATTATATCAGTGACAGCGCAAAACATAGCAAACAAAATAGGGGCTTCCATTCCTGCTAACGTAAGTCCAATACTTTGAGTTATAAAAACTAAAAGCATAACAATTAAAACTCCTTGAACATAGTTTCTTAATGAAGTATTAATTCTATGAATCAATTCTTCATACCCATTTCTCCAAGAAATAGGAATAAAATCATAAATAGTATTGTTTACTTTTTCAAAATCAAACAATAGATAAAAACCTATCATTAGACCTAAAACAAAATTAAGACCTTTGTTAAAAACGCTCTTTCCAACAGCAAATAAGTATTTTGGCATATCAGATCCAATATGCACACCATAATCCGTAATCATTGAGGTTAATTCTTTTTTTATATTATCTGCATTTATCATATGATTTGTATCAATTTTTTGAATTAAATTCATTGCAAAATTACTAATATTTTCAAAAATATTAGGGGCTGCATTTAAAAAATCTTTCAACTGATAAACCAATGATGGTATTAATAAATATGATACTAAAAATAACACGCCAATAATGACTAAATATACTAATATGCAACAAACAATTCTAGGGATTTTTTTATATTGCATCCAAGAAACTAAAGGCTCAAAAAACCAAGCAATTAAAAAGCCTATAAAAATCGGAGAAATAACTACAAAAAAATCCTTTACATATTTTAAGAGATGCCATTCCTTAATTAAATATGTTCCCAATAAAACTAAACACATAATAGCCATAAAATAGCCAAGATTAATTAGTTTCTTTCCCGTTCGTAAAATATGATTTAAACTTTTAATATCGATATTTTCTTCTTTTTCTTTAATCTTTCGAAACATTTTATCATCTCCATATTTATTGTATCAAAAATATAAAA
>OCTX014524080.1_pt1 | contig 10240 bp, 8 predicted proteins | sample 1539691 | NCBI WGS metagenome assembly OCTX01 (sample SAMN02144231, study PRJEB22623) | gut metagenome | biome: sheep rumen | host: Ovis aries | place: New Zealand | reverse complement strand
ATCCCGTGCTATGAAGTAGTCATCTACAACTGCTTGGTTGAACTGTCGAATCCTATGCCTACTGGCTGACATATAGCTATCGTTCGCTTCTCGTACCAAATACGGTACATCATATAAAGGATAATCCATCGTCTTAATCTTTTAATGGTTGAAACTCTCGGATGATGGTGAGTTTAAGGGCAAGGGCTTCTTCGAGGGTGTAGATACCTGCCCGTTCTTTGTACCACGCGACGACCATTTTCGTCGTCTTGGCGAGTTCGTCCACGCGACCATCACCGTTATAGTTAGTCGGCTCTGCATCCCGTGCGTTGACGATAGCGTACCACGGATTTGGTTGGATAGTTTCACCTCGCCGTTTCTTGTCCCGGATGAGACGATAGACACGATGCTGCATGTCGATAGAGAGGTTGTTCCAAAGTGTCGTTTCGCATTTGGCGCGCATGTTGTGGAACTCTCGCGGAGGATTAAGCAGCTCCCACATATAATCAAAAGATGATTTTTCATTAGACATAAATTTTAAATTATTTGATGATGAACCTATCTGCATAGTATAACATCATCATCATTTTTTTCTTTTTATAAAGGGGTTATAGGGGGAAAGTATTTTCTTTTTACCTTCCCCCATAGCCCTTTAGTCGATGCACTTGAGGACGTACGTCACTTCATCCGGCTCGATGTTCGGGTGCGTAATCGGGAACGCATCTTTGATGGCTTTGAGTGCCTTGGTGATGGCAGAAGATTGTGATTTGAGGCTCTTCTGTTCGGCGGTCTTTTGACGGAACGTCACACCTTCGGGCATCGTGTATTTCTGCGGCTTGCCAACGAAATCAAAGGTCACGTTTTCTTGCATTTCGAAGGTGTGTCCTTCGTGCGTGAACTGCCCGCTTCGGGTGTGTGTCAAGGCCATCTCTTTAGCCTCTTTCTCCAGCTCGTCCACACGTGCCTCACAGGACGCGATGAGTTGTTTGAGGATGCTTGTTTCTACCAGTGCATCTGCACCATTCAGGTTGATATCGTTTGCAGCAATCAATGCCACTCTTAATTCTATTGCTTTCATAATTAGTCTACATTTTTAGGATTAACAAACTCATATTTCCGGAAAATAGCGAGCAACTCCTCTTTGCTCATCTTTCTTGGGTCACGCCCGATAGACCGCAGCACCCGTAGCAATCCAGCACGTTTGCGGTTCTCCGCGGGTGTAACATACTCAAGGTTATCAACTGACCAATCGAGTTTGTTCCCGTTTAGATGGTCGATTTCCATGCCTTTAGGACGAGGACCAAGCCAAGCAAGTGCAACTAATTTGTGACAGGGCTGTCCATGGGTCTGTCGGATGGTTGGGTATTGGCTACCTGAGATGCCTCGCGATGATACCCACGTGCTCGTTCGTGTAGGATTGACATTGGGCTTGATTTCACGAAGCACCCAGCCTTCATCCATCAGAATGGCGTTGTGAATAGAAAAGAATTTGCCTTCCCTTGAGCAATACAAGGGTTTGTCTGTGGGGCACTTACGTACAATAGTGCCGTCCACTAATCGTAATTGATTTGGTAACATAAATTATATTGTTTTAGCGCTGCAGCAACGTGCTACAGTTCACCAAACAATACACAAAGATTATGACGGAAAAATCTATGCAAGACGGAATAAAAAAGACAAGTTCAACTGAAATGTCATATAAAAAATGCCTGACAAAATGGCTGCGGATTTTGCTGACAGAATTGCTGACAAAATGGCAAAAAGAAAGCCACCGACTTGCGTCAGTGGCTCTCTATAGAAAGATGTTGCGATTATTTATCGCTTCCAAATGGTCTGATATGATGTTCTTTGCACCCTAATTTATAGATGCTATACGTATTGTCCGCTATGAATTTGAACTTGCGAAAATACGGTTCACTTGCCCGATGAGTGCATTGCCAATTGGGGTAGAGTGGTTCAGCATTGATATGCTTTTTATAGGGATTGACGTTCTGCGGGTTCGTAGGCTTGTGCTTGAATTCCCCTTCTTTCATCAGCGTGATAAGATCGGAGTAACCATCCAGTAGTCCGATGTCCAGTCCCAAGCGCAGCACGGCATACCATTCATAGGTATTCATAATGGCGGTGGCGAACTTTATTTCGGAGTACTTCACATCCTGCACTTTGAGCATGGCTGCTTTGAATAGTTGCAGATGCAAGTCTATCGCTCCGTCAGTCAACTCAATCTCCTCAGCTTGCGGTTGTTCCTGTGGTTTTGATTCTTCGGCTTTCGGTTCAGTGGGAATATCAGCAGGTTTTTCCTGCTTCCCATGATTGATCTGCACACCGATACCACCGGCTGCAACGGTTCCAATCACTGTACCGGTATATTTATTGCCGGCGATGTAGTCGCCATGAATGACTTGTGTGGGCTGGTTCTTGGGCATAGTATCTTCGTGTAAGTGTTCCATCTTCCAGTTCAAATAATCCATGAAATACTTGATCATGTTCAGCACTTCGGGACGACCGTCATACCATTGTTGGCTATAGGCTATTGAGCCGCGGAATTGCTCGAAGCCAAATTCACGGTTTGCGACGCTCTCTTCATCTTCGTATAGTTGCCGGTAGCAGTCATCGTCCGTCGGGTCAAGGAGTTGCCAGTTATCCTCATCCAGTTCCACGCGTATCTGCTCAACACGTATGCGGATATATTCCTCAAAACTTGCATTCCGTAGCTTGCGTTTGAAATCGCCAAAAGTCATGGGGGCATCAGTGTACATCTTGCCTTCCACCAAGTACTGACGGAAACATTCGGCAAGGTATAGATGCCTACTAAAGGTGGATATATCTTCTATACTCAACTGATCGGCATTGCGATAACATAGCAAGAACTGCTCAATCATGGGTTCTTTCTCTTCGTGTTGTCCGGCTTGATAGATTTCCTCTGCCAGCATTACAAGGTCTGCCCCGGTGATATATTGATTTGACCACACCAATGCTAACTCGTTCAGCCCACGTCCGCCAATGCCTACATGGTCGTACGTGTGTGGGACTTTTGCCCCTTGCAGCAGTACTAACCCACGCAAGCGCAGATTATACTGAATCACGGCGTCGCAACTGGCGATAAACTCCTCCCGCTCGTCCTCTTTGGCAAAACATTGAGGCGCGATTGTCTGCCATAGGCCAAGCATGTCAACTCGTCTGGTGTAATCCACTAACTCATTAGCAAAGCCCCAGGCCATAGCGACCCATGTAACAAGTGACTTTTCCTTGTTATTGAGCATCTGCTGTATATTGCGCAGCCACGTCACCCAATCAACGTCATGAATAGTCTTCTCGCCGCGATTGATGGGGCCAAATAAGTTTTCCCCATTAACCTCCCTTATTTCACCTTCTTTCTCAGCCATTGTTCTCCTGTATTCCTATACCGCCGTTTTCTACATTCTTCACCACCGGTCCGGTGTATTTATCCCCTTGCACCCAATCGCCTGCTACGTTGGTGTTCTGTACGATTATCGTCTGATGGCTCTTGTAGTTCAGCACTTGCTCCAAAACACTATCTGTGCTGGCTTTGTTGCACTCAGGCGGATAGCCGTTGCGTTGCAGTAAGATCCGCAAGTCAAAATCCAACTTGGATTTGAGGTTGGTATTATTCAAAAAGTCCGCATAGACGGTTGAATTATCGACGAGTTTCTTAATCTTCTTCGCCAACTCCATACAACGCTCGTCGGAATACCGGTCGGTAAATCCTTTCTCGTCGCGTATCTTAACGAGGATGTCATAGAATGCTTTTTCCTCAAACGAGATACCCAATTTGCGGAAGCTCTGCTTGTCTTCGTCCAATTGTCCGAGGAGCACAACCAGTTGGTCGCTCAATTCGTTGATACGGTTAGCCACCACTTGGTTGATCTCGCCGATAGTAGCCACCGCCACTTCGTTCGCATAATCGCGGTCGTTGTAACGGTCGATGATACCTTGCAGCAGTTTCTCGAACACCTCGGCACGTGTGCGGTTGGTCTTGCTATACTCTTGTATCTCGCGACGCAGCAGATTAACCAAGAGTTGGAAACGGGTATTTGGCAGTTTCGTCTTGTCTATCTCGTCTTGGAACTGCTCGCTGTATATCTCTTCCATTCCGCCATTCTGCTCCAATACCACATCCACGCTGCTGCAACCGATAGCCTCTTTGACCATCTGTTCCACATGCCTGTTCATCGACTGCACATTATGTTGCGTCTCAGTCATCTTGCTGAGGAATCCGGCTATTCCGAGCAGACATTGTGCCCACATTGATTCATCCTCGCTCATAAGCGGTGTGCCATCTTCTTTGAGCGCATTCTTCACGATGTTATAGGCGGCACGCATACGTTTGGTATGACCTAAATACAGCGTTTTGAGCGAAGGCGTTTCCTTATTGCCGGTATGCGAGTTAGCCAGCACGAACTCCGCCGCTGTTTGCAGGAATTGCAGACGTTCTAAAGCCGAATCACTGAAGAACGGAGTGAAGTCCAAACCGTTCATCAGGTTTTGCAATATATGTAATTCGTTCTGGAACACATTGTATGCCAACGACTCGTCTTCTACATCCACGCTGTCGTTGTTGTATTTCTTCATCGCCTCTTTCATGTTCTCCCGGATACCGAGATAATCGACCACGAGACCGCAGTCTTTGGTCTTATAGCGGCGATTGACACGGCTGATAGTCTGTATCAGTGTGTGCTTGCTCAACGGCTTGTCGTTGTATAGCACTTTCAGACATGGCACGTCGAAACCGGTAATCCACATATCTACGACAATAGCGATGCGGAAATTGGAAGTATCCTGTTTGAATAGCCGTTCGAGGTCTTTGCGTTGCGAATCATTGCCAAATGCATCCCACTCGGCTTTCGTATCTTTGTCTTTGTCGCGTGTGCAGATGATATTGAGGAAAGGAACGGCATCCAGTTTGTCCAATTCATCTGCTGTCAGTTGCGATTCATCCAGTGCTTTGAGCGGTTTGCCCCATTGCGGACGCAAAGCCAAGATCTTCTCGTATAGATGGAAAGCGATATGGCGGTCGGAAGAAACAACCATGGCTTTCTGTATCAACTCCGGTTGCAGTTCTACCATCTGTTCATAGTGCGAAACGATGTCGGCAGCCATACGCTCCAGACGCTCCTCGTTGCCAAGGATAATCTTCATCTGGCTCATATCCTCCTTGCTCTTATCTACATCTTGCGCGCTGGCTCCTTCCATTTCGCATTGTCGGTAGTATTCCTCTACGCGGTGTGCTTCTTCGGTATTGAGGAAGACACGTGCCAAACGTGCGTTGTACGAGATAGGCACTGTGATAAGGTCGTTCTTTGCTTGCTCCATCGTGTAGCGATCCACCTCTTTACCAAACACTTGTATTGTTTCCTCAATCGGTGTGCCGGTGAAGCCGACGAAAGTAGCATTGGGCAAAGAATCGTGCAGCTGCTTGGCGAAGGTCTCGGTGAAGAATGCTCCTAATTGGTCGGCATTCTCCCCTTTGACGCGAATCTTCATGCTGCCGCCCAGATTGACTTGGGTGCGATGCGCCTCGTCCGAGAGACAGATGATGTTCGGACGGTCACTCAATAAACCGTTACCTTCTGCGAACTTCTGTATCGTAGTCACGTATAAACCGCCGCCGAGGTTGGCGCGTAATTCGGTACGCAAGTCCGTACGGCTGTCAAACACGCGGATATTCTCATCTTCGAGGAACGAAAGCGAGTTGCAGAAGAGTGCACCGCTCTGGTCTTCGAGGTCAGAACGATCAACGATGATGATAATCGTCGGGTTTTGCATCTGCTGTTGGTATCGGCACATCAGCTGACGCGCAAGGAACAACATCGTGTGCGTCTTTCCGCAGCCGGTAGCACCGAAGTACGTACCACCTTTACCGTTACCGCCTGCCGAACGCAAGGCATGGAAAATCGACTGACGCAACATGCGCGTGGCGAAGAATTGCGGATAGCGGCACACCACTTCTTCCTCTTTCTGCGCTACTGTCACATCGGGGAAATAAACGTAGTCGCGTAATATCTCCAAAATACGTACAGGCGACAATGCACCGCGTATCAACGTAGCCATTTCGTTTATACCGACAGGACCGTTCGGATCGGTGTCCTCTACTTTCTTCCAAGCATAGAAATACTCCTCCGGTGTGAACTGCGAACCCATGCGCGTATTACTGCCGTCGCTGATAACAGCCAGCGCTGCGTATTTCATCAGTGAGGGGATATCTCGGCGATAACGTTTGCAAATCTGCTCCCACGCATTCGTTAAGGTCGCATTCGGGTCAGCAGGGTTCTTCAGTTCGATGATACAAACGGGAATACCATTGACAAGCAGAATGATGTCGGGACGACGGTTCTCGTTGTCTTCTAACATCTCATATTGGTTCACGCAACGGAAGATATTGGAGGTCGTTACGTCCTCGGCATCAAAGTCGATATAGTTCACTTTGAACGGGTCACCACCGTTCACCGGTTGGTAGTCATATCCTGTATGGCAGATCAGTTTATGCACCGCGCGAGTGGTCAGATAGTCGTTCGGTTCGATAGTGTTACGCAGGTTCGCAATAATACGGTCGTAATCCTCCTTGCATAATCCATGCTTCTGATAGTGTGATTGGAGGTACTCGCGCAGGTCGTGCTCATAGAGTGCTTGCGTGATCAGTCGGTCACTCAGATATTGTCCGGGTGTGTAAGTCCAATCTTGTGCAATAAGGTACTCAACGAATACTTCTTCGTACTCGCTTTCGTGAAATCGTACTATCTTCTGTTCTGCCATAGCGGTATTAGTTTTCGTGAATGATATGTTGCATCAATGCCGGACAAATCTCTCTACTCAGCCGATCTGCTTCCTCTGCGATATGTTTTGCCCGCTCTGCACATAAATAAATGTCTGCTATTGCTCGTTGCATTTCTATATCAGGTAGCGGAACGCGCACAGCCTGCATCTCATCAAAGTTAAAGAACTCATGTGCGCTACCACGTGACTTGAAACGCGCATACCTATCAAACTCTGGTCTCTTAAACCAAAGCAACAGAAAATATGGATTGATGATATTCTCGTCAATTATACGAAAGACTTGATATGACGAAGAAACCGTGCAATCCTCACCGTCTCTATATGCTATTGATATCTTATCACTATTTCGCGTAGTTGCACGGTTGTAAGCAAAGTAACCTTTGCGCACAATTTTATCAGACTTTGAATCTTCTGCAACTTGTACAGGGGTTTGGAAATACTTTTTGTTGTTAATTCCCTGCGATAGTTTAATCGACAGATCCGTGTTCCGTTCGTCAATTTCCTCTATAAACGGACCGATATGAGTAGGATTGTATTTCTTCTTGACGCTCTCCATGTAGCTGCGGCAGAGTTGCATCAGCGGTTCAACGAGTTGTTCGTTATCCTCTTTCATCTTCCGCAGTCCTTGCCACGCATCTACCACTACTCGCTGCTTCTCCAAATCCGGCTTGCCATCCGTATAGGGAACAGGAATTTGGATATCCATCAATCGTGGCCAATCAAGATTGGCACGAACACTGGAGTCGCTGATAAACCATCCGTATCTATCCATTTCCGCACGGAAGAAATACATGAACACATATTCTGGTAGAACACCTTTGCTTTTATCTACCATGAAAGTAGAATAAGCAGGAGAGATTAGGAATGGCTTTTCGCAATCGCTAATGGCAATACGGATACATTCGTCGCGACCGGTCTGCATTCCACTAAACGCGAACTCCGATTGATTAACAACCTTGTATTTGCTTAGATCGACATCGGTGAGATTGGCAACGGTGGGCATAAATGTCTTTTTGGCATTTAGCCCCATTACCGGCATCTGCTTGTCCTCCGTATTCCTTTTATCGGAAGGAAGGACAAACTCCCCTAATCGTATCCATTTAACTTCACTTTTTGCCATATCCCAATGCTTTGAAGGCGTTAATAAGTGCGGTCTCGTTTGTTTGTTGGTCGCTCAACAGTTGTTCCATCGCCGCGGTCGCTTCTTTGAGGGCGGAAGTGTAATCCATCTCCAAATCTCGATCGACGAAACGGATATATCGGCTGGGGGTCAGGCTCCAGTTGTTGGCTTTCAGCTCGTTGCGTCCGGCGGCATGGTAAAGCTCCGGCTGGTCGTACTCTCCACCTTTAGCAGCTGTCTGCCAACCATGGTAGATAGCGCATACTTGGCGGATCTGCTCCTCGGTAAAGACAACAAAGGTCTTCTTCGATTTATCCGTCTTGATTGTGCTGGTATGCTCGTTCCAACGGCGCAAGTCGATAAACAAGATCTCGTCCGTGCGGTTGCGCAGATTGCGTCCATGCCATAAACCGCCTTTCTTATTCTCATTAAGAATCCACAGCGTCACGCTTGTATCCGTAGCATAGAACATCTCTCGCGGCAGTACGATGATAGCTTCCACCTTGTCGTTCTCAATCAGTTTCTGCCGGATAGCTACCGTATCTTCGTCTTCGAGTGCACCGTTACCCAACAGGAAACCGGCTACGCCTTGCACTTGGTTCAAGTGATACAACATGTGCAATATCCATGCGTAGTTGGCATTGCTCAACGGTGGCACACCATAGCCACGCCAACGTACATCCTTGCGCAGTTCCGCATCGTCTTTCGTCCACCAGTCTTTCAAGTTAAACGGCGGGTTTGCCATGATATAATCGGCACGCAGGTCGGGATGTTTGTCGTTAGTAAAAGACGAGGCATTGCTGTCGCCGAGGTGGTAACTGATGCCGCGTGCAGCAAGATTCATCTTCGCCAGACGGTAGGTATCCGGGTCGCTCTCCTGCCCATAGACATTGGCATTACGACGCATACCGCCGTGGGCTTCTATCAGGCGTACACTCTGCACGAACATACCGCCACTACCACAACACGGGTCATAGATAGTACCATCATACGGCTCTATCAAGTTGGCAATCAACTCCACGATACTCTGAGGCGTGTAGAACTCTCCTTCCTCCTTCTCTGCATTGACGGCGAACTGCTGGAGGAAATACTCATACACGCGCCCGATGAGGTCTATATCGGCAAAGTTACGCGGGTCTATCTTGGTGATGTCGTCCATCACGCCTTTGAGCACCGAAGGTTCTAATCGTGCGTTGACAAACAAGTTGGACGGAAGTGCGTTCTTCAGGTTCTTCTCGTTATGCATCAGCAGCGCAATACCGTTATCCAACAGCAGCGCACGGCTATTAGCTGGTTGCAGCACAAGTTTATCCCAGTTGTATTCGTCTTGCAGGTAAAACACTCCATCTTGCTGATACGACGATTCATTGCTGAGCATCATCTCCATGAAACTCATATCGTCTTCTGTTAGCTGCTCTTCCGTTTTGCCGAGGCCTTCCAGCACGCTTGCGCGTATCTTCTCACGCTGTTCGTTGAATCGCGAGCAGATAAAACGCAGGAACACCAACGTCAGCAGCATATCACGTTTGGTGGTCATGCTCGCATTGCCCCGCAACTTGTTCCTGCATTCAAACAGGATATCTTCCAACTTCTGTTGTTTGTCTTCTTTTTTCTTTGCCATATTGCTCTGTTATTTTCGTTGGGTTTTGCGTCTTGCACGCAATTTTTCGTGCAAAGATACAACTTTTTTCTGAGATGTGCAAGTTATTTTCTCGTGTTATTGTTTGTCTTGCCGACTTACCCTGTTATTTTTCAATTAGTCCATTGTGCTCGTTTGTTATTGAATACTCAATGATTGCGGATCGGTAATATAGTCCGGCGTTTTCAATAAGGATTGGCTCAATTCCGTCAGTTGATAAGTTTGAGTAGGACTGCTAAGAGACTCTGCCATCGCGGGAGCAATAAATCCTTCCCTAATAAGCGGAGTAACAATGTTTTTGCGAACTCGACTCCTGTTACTATCGCCTACGAGCGTCATAAGAGCTTGCATAGACATAGCTCCATCTGCAAGAGCCGAAATCATAGTTAGCGCCTTGCCATGGTTGGTGTCTGTCATCGTCGGTATAGCCAAAGATAATCGTAGTGAAATTCGAGATAAATCGGGTAATTTACCTGGGACATTACCTGGGACATTACCTGGGACATTACCTGGGACATTACTTGGGACATTCAGCTCATTTTTGATATTGTCCATTGTTATATCGTTTTTCAATACCGCAATTCTGTTCGGTTTGCGCCCCGCACGCAAATTTGCGTGCAAAGATACTAAATTTTTCGGAAATAAGCAAGGAAAATCTGTCATTTTTGACATTTCGCCACAAAAAAAGCCAGCCTCCGCCGACTTGT
>OCTX011881634.1_pt1 | contig 10242 bp, 10 predicted proteins | sample 1539691 | NCBI WGS metagenome assembly OCTX01 (sample SAMN02144231, study PRJEB22623) | gut metagenome | biome: sheep rumen | host: Ovis aries | place: New Zealand | reverse complement strand
GGATATTATTTAGAATATGAAGATTATGATGTTGAATCTTTATATAAAATTTTTGAAACAAAAGTATTAAATATGAACTTAAAAATAGATGAAAACTTAAAAGATAAATTAATATCACATCTAGAAGAAGCAAAAGGAAATGAACATTTTGGTAATGGTAGATATATTGATAAACTAATTCAAAAGATGTTATTAAAACATGCTTTAAATACAAAAGATGAGGATGATATTAATAAGTTATTAACACTAACATTACATGATTTTACAGATGATTTAGATAAATCATTAGTTTATAAGAAAAATGTCAAAAAAATAGGGTTTTAATATGCTATAATAAATTAGGAGATGGTATAGATGATACAAAAACCAAAAGGTACATATGATGTATATGGAGATTATTCAAAAAAAGTTAAATATGTGGAAAAAGTTATTGAATCACTAATGAAAATGTATAATTATGAATACAATAGAACACCAATATTTGAATCAAGTAATTTATTTCATAGAGGTGTAGGTGAAACTAGTGATATTGTTTCTAAAGAAACTTATGACTTTAAAGATAGAGGAGATCGTGATATGACACTACGTCCAGAAGGTACAGCTGGAATTGTTAGAAGTTATATTGAAAATAAAAAATATTCAGATCCAAATGTTCCTCTTAAAGAATGGTATTATGGTCCTATGTTCAGATATGAAAGACCACAATCAGGTAGATTTAGAGAATTTCATCAATTTGGAGTAGAAGTTTTTGGAAGTAATAATCCTTTATTAGATGCTGAAGTTATAAGTATCCCTGTTAACTTATATCGTTTGTTAGGATTAAAAGGTATAAAAGTAAATATAAATTCATTAGGAGATTCTGATAGTAGAGAAAAATATAGAAAAGCTTTATTAAAACATTTTAAACCACATTTAAAAGAATTATGTTCAGATTGTAAAAAAAGATATAAAAAGAATCCATTACGTATTTTAGATTGTAAAGTAGATCATGATAAAAAATGTATGGATAAAGCACCTAAAATATTAGATTATTTATCTGATGATTCAAAGAAACACTTTGAAGAAGTTAAAAAGTATTTGGATTTAATGGATATTGAATATACTGTTAATCCTAATTTAGTAAGAGGTCTTGATTATTATACTAATACTGTTTTTGAAGTAGAAGCTGATATAAAAGACTTTGGTGCTAATAACGTATTATGTGGCGGAGGAAGATATAATAATTTAGTAGAAACTTTATCTGGGCCTAAAACTGAAGCAGTTGGATTTGCTCTTGGAATGGAAAGATTAATGAGTGCTTTAGAATCTGAAAATGTAGATATGGAAATAAATACATTAGATGTTTATATAATACCTATGAGTGAAAAAGAAATGGATTATTCATATAGTTTATGTCAAACTTTAAGATTAAGTGGTTTTAGCTGTGATATTGATTATATGAATCGTAATATGAAAGCCAATTTTAAACAAGCTGATAGATTGAATACAAAATATATTATCATCATAGGTGATGAAGAAGTAAAAAGTGAAATAATAACTATAAAGGATAATAATTTGAAAAAGGAATATAAGATTCCTGCAGATGAATTAATAGAATTTTTAGATAATAATATAGAAGAAGATTAAAGGAGGATGTATGAGTAGAACATATATAAATGAACTTAAGAATAAATTAGATCAAGAAGTTGAAATTCATGGCTTTGTTGATAATATTCGTAATTTACAATATGTCCAATTTGTAATAGTAAAAGATAATACAGGTAAAGTACAAGTTACTATTGAAAAAGAAGATGAATCATTAAAAGATTTAGTAGAAATTGTTAATAATTTATCTGTTGATTCAACAGTAGTTATAAAAGGTAAATTATTAGATAGTCCAAAAGTTAAATTAAATGGAATGGAAATAGTACCAACTTCTATTGAAGTAACAAGTAGTGCAGATGAATTACCATTTAATTATAAAGATTTAAATGGAGTTAATTTAGATACTAGATTAGATTATCGTTTTGTTGATTTACGTAATGAAAAAAATAGTTTAATATTTAAAGTACAAAGTACATTAGTAAAATACATGAGAGAGTATCTATATAATAATAAATTTACTGAAATTCATACACCTAAGTTAATAGGTGCAGCTTCTGAATCAGGTAGTGAAGTATTTGAAGTAAAATACTTTGATACAAAAGCTTATTTAGCTCAATCACCACAATTCTATAAACAAATGGCTATGGCATCAGGTATGGATAGAATATTTGAAGTAGCTCCTGTATTTAGAGCTGAAAATTCTAATACTAATAGACATGCCACAGAATTTACATCTTTTGATATAGAGTTTAGTTATATTAAAGATTATAATGATGTAATGGATTTAGAAGCAGAAATGATTACATATGGTTTAAAACATTTAAAAGAAGAAATGGGAGATAAAATAAAAGAAGTATTTGGAATAGATATAGTAGTTCCAACACTTCCTTTCCCTAAAATGACTTTAAAAGAAGTATATGATACTTTAGAAAGTGAATTTAACTTAAAAGTACCAGAAGAAGAAAAAACTGATTTAACTACAGAAGCAGAAAAAAAATTAAAAGTTTTAGCTAAGAAAAAATTTAATCATGAATTTATTTTTGTAACAGATTATCCAGCAGAAAAAAGAGCATTTTATCATATGAGAAATGAAGATGGTGTATTACAAGGATATGATTTAATTTGGAGAGGTGTTGAAATAACAACTGGTGCCCAAAGAGAACACAGATATGAAGAAATTGTTAAAAATGCTAAAGAAAAAGGATTAGAAAAAGATGTTAAATTTTATTTAGAATTCTTTAAATATGGATGTCCTCCACATGGTGGATTCGCAATAGGTATAGATAGATTTACAATGTTACTTTTAGATATACCAAGCGTAAAAGAAACTCAATTCTTATTTAGAGGACCAAATAGAATTAATCCATAAAAAATAAGCATAATATTGCTTATTTTTTCATATTATAGTATAATTATAAAAGTTTTGAAAGGAAGATTTCTATGATTGAAAGATTACAAAATATTGAAAAAAGATATAATGAATTAAATGAAGAATTAATGAAACCAGAAGTGATTTCTAATGTTAAAGAAACTCTTAAATTAACTCGTGAACAAGCTTCTATTAAGGATGCTTATGATGCATATCAAGAATATAAGAAGTTAGAAAAAAATATTGAAGACGCTAAAGATATGGTGAAAGATCCTGAACTAGGTGAAATGGCTAAAGAAGAGTTAGAAGAAAACACTAAGAAATTAGATGAACTTATAAAAAATATTGAAATCTTATTACTTCCAAAAGACCCTAATGATGGGAAAGATGTTATTGTAGAAATTAGAGGAGCAGCTGGAGGAGACGAAGGAAATATATTTGCTGGTGATTTATTTGAAATGTATAAGAAACTAGCAGAAAAAGAAGGCTGGAAAATTGAAATAATGGAAGAAGAAAAATCAGAAGCTGGTGGATATTCATTAATTAGTTTTATGGTTAAAGGTGAAAATGTTTATTCAAAATTAAAATATGAATCAGGTGCACATAGAGTTCAAAGAGTTCCATCTACAGAAACTCAAGGTCGTGTACATACTTCTACAGCTACTGTACTTGTAATGCCAGAAGCAGAAGAAGTAGATGCTGATTTAGATATGAATGAAGTAAGAATAGATATCACAAGAGCTTCAGGTTGTGGAGGACAAGGAGTAAATACAACTGATAGTGCGGTTAGACTTACTCATATTCCAACAGGATTAGTAGTTTATTCTCAAACTGAAAGAAGTCAAATTAAGAATAAAGAAAAAGCTATTAAAATTCTTCAAACAAGACTTTATGATTTACGTAGACAAGAACAAGAAAAAGAAATAGGTAGTGAAAGAAGAAGCAAAATAGGTACAGGAGATCGTTCTGAAAAAATAAGAACTTATAATTATCCACAAAATAGGGTAACAGATCATAGAATAGGTTTTACTTTAAATACACTAGATAGAATAATGCAGGGGGATATAGATAAAGTAATAGATGCTTTAATTACTGAAGATCAAGCTAGAAAATTAAGAGGCGAATAATATGAGAAAGTCTAAAACAACATTTTCTGATTTAATATGTAGTGAGTGTGGCTCTGTTATGACTATATCAAGAAAAATATGTCATCAAAGGGAATATCTTCATATTAAAGATTTATATTGTATTTGTTGTGATAAAATCACAAAACATTATGAGGTTCATGATATAACTTTACTTAAAAAGAAATTTGAATTTCAAGATAATCTTAATGAAAAAGAAGAAACTATTAAAAAGTTATTGTTAAAAAAGGAAAAATAATGACAGATATAGAATATTTAAAAAAGTATTTAGATCCATCTAAATTAGATGATGGATTAAATCGTTTAAAAAATGGTGAACCGGTACAATATATTGTTGGTAATGTTGATTTTTATGGTAATAAAATATTGGTTAATAAAGATGTTTTAATACCTAGATTTGAAACAGAAGGCTTGATTGAAAATGTTATAGAGTACTTAGATGATTCTAAAAAATTAGATATTATTGATTTAGGTACTGGTAGTGGATGTATAGCAATTACTCTAAAGAAAATTTTTGATTGTAATATAGATGCGGTTGATATTTCAAATAAAGCTTTAGATGTGGCTAAAGAGAATGCTTTAATCAATAATGTTTCAATTAATTTTATTGAAGGCGATATGATTGAATCATTAAAAGGTGAATATGATTTAATAATTTCTAATCCACCTTATATAGCGTATGATGAGGAAATTATGGATTTAGTAAAAAATAATGAACCTCATATTGCTTTATATGCCAAAGATAAAGGAATGTATTATTACAAAGAAATAATAAAGAAAGCTAATGATCATTTAAAGAAAGATGGTATTTTAGCATTTGAAATAGGATGCAATCAAGGAAAAGTTTTAAAAGAATATGCTTTAAATTATTTTGATAAAGTAATTGTAAAAAAAGATTTATATAATAAAGATAGATATCTATTTATAAAAAAATAACTCTTTAAGAGTTATTTTTTATATGTTTATCTATTGCCAAACTTATGGCATCAATGTATTTATTTTTTTCTTTTAGTATAACTTGTAAATCTCTTTTGTTATTAATATATCCTAATTCTAACAAGTATGATTCAACTCCAACATTAGAATTATAATATGGATTTGCTTCATATTTTGAATTTCTTCCATCAACAAAAGCATTAGTAATTCTACCACCAGTTTCTCTTATCATATAAAGATAAGGAGTAGAGGTAGTAATATTATAAGGATTGTAATTATTAGCGTATGCTTGTTCATTCATATAGCTAATGTCACTTTGCCTAAAGTTTTTAATATAAATACCTTTTTTTACTAAATAAGCAGTATTTGTTGAGTAATTTATATTTACATTATTTACAATATTAGTTATTAATTTATGCGCTAAAGATAAATCAGTATTATCTAAAGTGTATATTTCAACACCGCTTTGAGTTATATAATCTTCACTACTATTAAAGTGAATAGAGAATAGATATTTAGCGTGTACTTCATTAGGTATAGCAGTACGACTATGTTTTCCATATGTTTTAATTCCTTCGTTTTTATCACGAGTTAATTTTACCTTATAACCCAAATTAGTTAGATTCTTTTTTAATGCTTTCGCATATTTATATGTAAGATCAGCTTCATAATAATTATTATAAGTAGCTCCTGAATCTGTACCACCGTGTCCTGCATCTATAACAATATCATATATATTATTACTATTATGTTTTTTGGATGATATTGTAAAATAGTTATCAAATTCTATTTCTAGTTTATTACACTTATTATTTTTTATAAAAGAATAGTAAGTGTCTTTTTTATGTTTAGTTAGATTATTAAGTTTATAATAATTTTTACCAATTTTTATTAAAAGATAATACTTATTATTGCTTAGTTTTTCTAAATTAATACCATCATTAATTTTTGATGAAAGAGTAAATGTGGAATTGTTTATTTTAAGATTGTATTCTATTTCTTCATCAATGCTTTTTAATACCAGTTTTATTTTAGAATCAGTATAATTTTCATTTATTTGTCCTTCAATATTTAAATGTGTACCATAAATATAATAATCAGTAATATTAAATTTATCATCATTTATATTTTTTAAAAACTTTTTAAATTTATATTGTTTATAAAAGTTAACAGATATTATTACTGAAATTATTAGTAGGGCAATTACAATAATTTTTTTCATAATTTTATTTTATATTCTTTATTTTTTTCGTTATACTTAATATATTCTATACCACATTCATCAAATAATTTTTTGGCTACTACATTTCCTTCTGTACCATTATATTTATCAGAAGCATAAACAACTTTTTTAATACCGGCTTGAATAATAGCTTTAGCACATTCATTACAAGGAAATAATTCTACATATATTGTAGTATCTCTTAAATCAGTGTGTGAGTTTAAAATAGCGTTTAATTCAGCGTGTGCGACATAGGCATATTTAGTGTTTATAAAATCACCTTCACGGTTCCAAGGCATAATGTCATCACTAAATCCAATAGGTGCGCCATTATAACCACAACTAACAATTTTTTTATCATTATTAACTATACAAGCTCCAACTTGTGTATTAGGATCTTTACTTCTAAGAGCTGAAAGTTTAGCAACTCCCATGAAGTATTCATCCCAGCTTAAGTAATCTTCTCTTTTATTCATAAATACCTCCTAGTTAATTTAATTATAACATAAAGGGTATTAAATTGACACAAAAAACCACAAATGCTATAATAACGACAATCTAAAGGTGGTATTATGAATAGTAATTTATATGAAAATTGTATTATGATAGCGGCACTTGCTTCATGTATTATTAAAGATGATGATAATGAATATATTCATTTTGGTTATAAAAAGCCAATTGAATTTAGTGATGAATTAAAAGCAGTTATTAATTATGAAAGCTTATGTTCAACTGATAATTCAAAAAAAGATTATGAAATACATAAATTTATTATTAAATTTTATAAAAAAGATACAATTATTGATAGTGTTGAATATGAAAAGAAACTTAATAAAAAGTATTATGGTAGTTTAGCAAATCCAAGATTGAGTATAGAAGAAAAATTAGAAGTTTTGAAGGTTATAAGTCCAAATATTTTAGATAAGATTAAAGTTTCTATTATGAATTCAACTTTAAATGATAAGGACATAAAAGATATTGAAAAAAAGTGTGAAGAATTAAAAAAGATAGTAAAAGATCTTGACGGTGGAAATAAAGTGTTAAAAAAGATGAGATAATCATCTTTTTTATGTAAAATAATTTTTAAAATGTTATAAAAATCTATTAAAATGAATTAAAATATGCTATACTTATAAAAAATACGAGGTGTTAATAATATGGAAAATACTAATAATACTAATAAGAATAATCTTAAAACTGTTAAAATTATTCTTATGGTAGTATCTATTATTATTGTTTTGTTTACTTTGACAGGTTATATGCTTACATCAAAAGAAGGAGGGGCAGTTTCTCTTATTTCGTTTGAAAGTTTCTATTTTTATATCGTTATTATAGGAATTGCTTTATATATGGTTATAACTAATAAAGATGCAAATATTATGATACTTTTAGCACTACTAACATATGTGTGGACATATTATTTGGTACAACAAATGATTAAATATGTTACTGATGTAAATATAATAATAGAACCATTCTTTTATATATATTTAAGTTCATCAATTTTTTTAATAATTTCATTGTTTGTTAATGAAAAGAACCAAGTGAATAAAGAAATATCATCAAGTCTTAAAAGTTCAAATATAGTTATGGATAATAATTTAAATAAGGATAACTTTATTTTTACTAGTTTTGTTTTTGGATTAAAAGGAATACCATATAATACAGAAACTTTGTTAGTTAATAATATCACAGATAATTCTCTAGATTTAATATATTTAATTAATAATAATAATCAAACTATAAAAGTACCAATCAACAATATTAAAAATATATCGTATAAAACTAGTATGCGAATGCAAAACACACCTAAAAAAGTTGAAGAAAATGAAACTAAAAGTATGTTATTATCTGCTGTTGTATTTGGAGGAAGTCCAATGCTTCAATTTGCTGGTAATAGTGCATTTAATACTCTTTTTGATGGACTTAATTATAACAAAATCAATTTAAATACTTATTATGAAATTACTGTTGAGATATTTATTAATAATGAAGTAATTAAAATTGTTTTAGATACAAATGTTAATCCAGATATGTTTATTAGACAGGTAAATACTGCAATGAGTAAAAGCAATCAATAAAGTTGATTGCTTTTTTTAGTAATATAAACTTAACAAAAAAATAGGCAATGCCTATTTGGTTATTATTATTGGTGCGAGTGAAGGGACTTGAACCCCCACGGATTAACCACTAGATCCTAAGTCTAGCGCGTCTGCCAATTTCGCCACACTCGCATTATAATGGTGGACCCTATAGGACTCGAACCTATGACCGATCGGTTATGAGCCGATTGCTCTAACCAACTGAGCTAAGGGTCCATACACATTACTCATTAATAATATCATATAAATAGGGAATATGCAACTAAAAATCAAAAAAATTTTAAAAAACACAAAAAGTATAGTATAATTAAATAGGAGTGATTTTATGAAACTTTATAATACATTATCTAGAAAAGTAGAAGAATTTATTCCTTATAATGAGGAAGAGGTAACAATGTATACTTGTGGTCCTACAGTATATCATTATGCACATATTGGTAATCTTAGAACTTATATATTTGAAGACGTATTAGAAAAATCGTTAAATTATGTTGGATACAATGTTAAAAGATGTATGAATATAACTGATGTTGGACATTTAACAAGTGATTCTGATACTGGTGAAGATAAAATGTTAAAAGGAGCTAAAAGAGAGCATAAATCTGTATTAGAAATAGCTGATTATTATACAGAATGTTTTAAAAATGATTTAGAAAAATTAAATATAAAATGGCCTCATGTTGTATCTAAAGCTACAGATAATATTGATATGTATATAGAAATGATAACTAAATTATTAGATGAAGGTTATGCATATATAAATGGTGGAAATGTTTATTTTGATACAACAAAACTAGAAGATTATTATAAACTTACTAATCATAAAGTAGATGATATGGTAGTTGGTGTTAGAGCTGGAGTAGAAGAGGATGATTCTAAAAAGAATCAAGCAGACTTTGTATTATGGTTTACTAAATCAAAGTTTGATGATCAAGAATTAAAATGGGATAGTCCATGGGGATATGGTTATCCAGGATGGCATATTGAATGTTCTGGTATTTCAATAAAAAATTTAGGAGAACATTTAGATATACATTGTGGTGGTGTAGATAATATATTCCCACATCATACAAATGAAATTGCGCAAAGTGAAGCTTTTTTAGGTCATAAATGGTGTAGTTATTGGTGTCATGGAGAACACTTGAATGATGAAACTGGAAAAATGTCTAAATCAAATGGAGAGTTTTTAACTGTTTCATTATTAGAAGAAAAAGGATATAGTCCATTGGATTATAGATTTATGTGTTTAAATACTTCTTATAGAAAAGTTTTAGTATTTACATTTGATGCATTAGATCAAGCAAAGAATACTTTTTCAAAATTAAAAAATAAGATAAAAACTATTAAGAATAATATTGATGATAATATAGATACAGTAAAATTTGAAGAATATAAAAATAAATTTTCTGAAGCCTTAGGTAATGATTTAAATATACCTGTTGCTTTATCTGTTTTATATGATGTTCTTAAGGATGATATGTCAAATTCTACTAAAATAGAGCTTGTTAAAGATTTTGATAATGTATTATCACTTGATTTATTAACTGAAGAAAATCAAACTATAAATGAAGAATTAAAAAAATATATTGAAGATATGATTTTAAAAAGACAAGAAGCTAAGAAAAATAAAGATTTTGCTTTAGCTGATCAAATTAGAAATGAGTTAGAACAAAAAGGTATACTTCTTAAAGATACAAGAGAAGGTACAACTTATGAATTGATGTAAATAAGGTAATAAATAGTAAGGAAATACTTACTATTTTTTCTATAAAATGATATAATTAATATGGTGATATTATGTATAATTATATAAAAGGAATAATAGAAGAAATAGAATCTAGTTATATTGTTGTTAATAATAATGATATTGGTTATTTAATATAT
>OCTX014521850.1_pt1 | contig 10244 bp, 10 predicted proteins | sample 1539691 | NCBI WGS metagenome assembly OCTX01 (sample SAMN02144231, study PRJEB22623) | gut metagenome | biome: sheep rumen | host: Ovis aries | place: New Zealand | reverse complement strand
TAGATATAGATATTAAGTTTACAAGAAACAAGAGCGACAACTTACTAGTAAAGACACAAGGCTTACTAAATATGATGTCTTGTCAAATAGAGCCACAAATAGCATTTGAAACATCAGGACTATTCAGTGACCCTAACGAAGTATATGTACGTTCTAAAGAATACTTTGACGGAAACTTATGGAAAGGTTCTACTGAAGAACCAACAACTGAAGAACCAACAACTGAAGCAGTAGATAAGCCAAAGGTACTAAACAACTTAAAAGATACAACAAGCGTAGATAGTATAGATGTAAACAACTTACCATTCGATAAGAAGGTAAGAGAAAACACTGACAAGAAGGAAGATAAAGAATAATGTGGGAGTTTCACGATAAACAAATGAGAGAACTTCGTAGAATATACGAGGGTCTCTCAAATGAAACACAAACTGAATTAAAAAGAATTATCAAGAACTTCGAGGGTGTCGACCTAAATGCTTTAACCACTGACAAAACAATATTCAATGAATATGTAGCAAAGTGGAAAAAAGAAGGTGTTTTAAAAAACGAGTTCAATGTAATAGTACTAAACATTCTAAATAAACCTGCAGTCTTTAATATAGATATGTTGCATACCTTAATACTAGGTGCGTACTACGAACAAGAGACTAAAGCAGAGAGAATGCAAAAGCCAATTATCATTGACGACATTAAATACCATTATAGAGAGGCACAAGAAGAAGTTACTAAAAAGACAGGCAAAGAACCAAAGACACCAATAGAGAAACTATTTGAAGACATATATGGTTCGGCAAATGCAGAAGGGTTTATGCTAATAAACTATATGCAATATTACATATCAAAAGAAGTTATCAAATTAGAACAAGTCTTATTTGAAGAACTACGTCAAGGAATTGAAATAGACCTAGACAACAAGAAGTATCAAAAAATATTTAAAGAGCAAGTCAACGACAAACTAGCCATAGACGGAGACAAAATATCGGGGGACATAGATAACTATGTAATAGGTTTTGACAACGAGGCAAAGGTCGAGGCTTACAAAGCAGAAGACAAAGAAGCAAAGGTAAGGTTTATTGCGATAGAAGACGATAGAACAACACCAATGTGTCATTCACTAGACGGACAAGAGTTCTATGTAGATAAAGACAACGTATATACAAGATATTACGGAATAGACCCAAAGACAGGTTACGAAGCAACAATGAGAACACACGGTCTAGTAGTAGGAGAAAACCTACCACCAATAGACAACTACTTCCATTATTGCAGAAGTACAATTGAATACATTTAGGTTATTAAGGGTTATGCCCTAAATAATAAATTAGGCTGTATGTGCCGTAAAACATACATACACGAAAACGTACTTGAGAAGCAAGGTTAAAATTCAAATGTGTAGAGAGGAAAGAAAATGGACGAAGAATTAAACAGCATTCTAACTAATGATGAGTTAGACAACACTGCAAAAGTTGAGGCAGTGAAAAAATTTGTAGGTACAAAGTATGTGCCACAAGAGAGATACAACACTCTTAAAGAAAAGTCAGCAAGTGAACTTGAGCAAGTTAAAACTGAATTTGACGCGTACAAGACATCTAAAATGACTGACGAAGAAAAACAATTAGCGGAAGCACAAGCAAAAGAAGAAGAATTAAAGAATGCAAATAGAACAATTAGTAGACTATATGCAGAAAACATCTTCAAAGGTGCAGGCTTACAAGAGGCTGATTACGCAGGAATTATTGATAACATTCAAGACCTTCCACAAGAGAAAGTAAAAGAATTAGCAAGTTCATTTGTTAATGTAATTACTGCTCAAAAAGAAAATGCAGCAGCACAATTAAAGCAATCACTAATTAAAAACACTCCAACACCAAGTGCAGGAGACCCAAAACCAGCAGCCCAAGATAGTATTGAAGAAACAAGAGCAAAACTAGAAGAGGCTAAAAAGAGTGGAAACACTGCTCTAGTAGCACACTATATTAGTGAACTACAAACTCAACTACAAAAAACTAATATTTAATTAAAAGGAGAATTTTAAAATGGCAGAAGGAACAATGTTAACTGACACACTATTAGGCTATAGTGGACTATTATATGACAAAACAAATGAAGCAACACCTATCTTAAATTCTATGGCAGGTAGAGACGCATTCATTCAATCAAACGAATTTGTATTAGGACAAGACTATACAACTGAAGACGGAGCAATTCCAAACATCAGTGAACAAGGCTCATTAACAGCACCAGACCCAACATTCGTAACAAGAACACAAAATACAAACGTAATTCAAATTTTCCAAGAAGCATTAGCAATTTCTTATGCTAAACTTTCAAACGGAAACCAATTAGCAGGAGTTAATTTAGCAAATGCTACAGCAAACCCAACAAATGAAATGGACTTCCAAGTTGCACAAAAAATGAAAAAGATTGCAAAGTCTATTGAAAACACAATTGTAAACGGAGTTTACAACAAAGCAGCAAGTTCTGCAGCAGCAAACAAAACAAGAGGTTTAGTATCTGCAATCACAACAAATACAGTTGCAGCAGGTGGAGCAGTATTAGACATTTGGTTAGTAAATGAGTTAATGCAAAAAATTTACGAACACGGTGGCGATATTTCAAGATTAACACTTGTTGTTAGCCCAATTGGACTAAACCAAATTAACGGTTCAGCAGTAGAAAACGGTTTAACAATCGTACCTGCAACAAGAAATGAAAATGGTATTTCAGTTTCTAAAATTGTTATGCCTTATGGCGAAGTATCAATTATGTTAGGAAGATATATTCCTGACGGAACTGCATTACTAGTAAACCTAGACGCTTTAAGACTAGTACATCAACCAGTACCAGGCAAAGGAAACTTCTTCGTTGAAGAACTTGCTAAAACAGGTGCAGCAGACAAATATCAAATTTATGGACAAGTTGGTTTAGACTATGCTAACGAATGCTTACACGGAAAGATTACAGGTCTATCAACAACATTCACAAAACCAATTGGACAAAAGGTTGTTACAGTTGCAAGTGTTTAATTCTATAAAAGGAGTTAACTATGAAACTTAAAATGACAAAGCCTTGCTACGACAAATACACAGGACAATTATATGAGACTGATAAAGTATATGAGTTTGAAGATGTAAGAGCAAACGACTTTATCGTTGCAGAAGTTGCCGAAGTAGTTGAAGAAGCAAAGGTTAAAGAACCTGAAAAGGTTGAAACAAAGAAAGAAGACAAGAAGTCTTCAAAAAAGAGAAAATAGAAAGAGAGGGTAAACAATGAAAACGCAAGAACAATTGCTAGAAAGAATGAGGCTAGAAATACTTGGCGACAAAACTGATACATCGCACGACGATATATTCACTCTTCGTTTAGAAGACGCACAGGAAATATACCTTACAAGTGTTTACCCTTTTAATCATTCTATCAATGAAATGCCAAGTGAGAGAAGTCAAAACTGGCAAGTAAGATGTGCAATAGAACTTTATAACTTAACAAATGACGGTTTAGAGAATGCAATTCAATACAGTGAAAACGGACTTTCAATAATGTTCGCAAAAGCAGGTTTAAGTAAAGACCTTTTAAGTGAACTTCCACCACCAAGAGCAGGTGTTCCTTGCGAAGAGCAAGTTGTGGAACAAACCACTCCTGACGGAGAGGAAGAGGAAGGCGGTAGCATTTAGTGAGAAGACAATGGAATAAGAAAATTTACATTGCAAGCCAACAAGACAAACAAATAGACGAGTTTGGGAAAAATGCTTACGACGAACCTATAATGTATGAATTTAACGTACAACCAACATCTTCTAAAAATGATATAGAGATGTTTGGAGAACACGCTAAAGAAATGCAAAGAGCAGTAATTGAAAGAAAGTACGAAGGTGTATTTAAAGAATTCGATAAAGCATATCTTGACGGAGCAACTCCTGAAGGAGAAGCCTATAACGGAGCAAACGCTAATTATAGACTACTTCCACCAAGAGTGCAAAACAAGGTAATTACTATATACTTTGAACGTTTAGTAAACGGAGATAGATAATGCACAAAACTTTAACTATAACGTGGAACAATGATGTTGTAAAAAAAGTTGCTGCAAAAAATGCGCTTTTAAAACAAGCCTTTAAAAGAGGAACAAAGAATGCAGTAGACGAACTTGCTGAAATAGGAATGGAAGAAGTACGTAGAAGCCAATCATACCACGCCACTGAAAAACTACCTACTAAAATAGTAGGAGATAATGTAAAAGGCGGTTACATTTGTAAAAGTAGAGGCATAACCTATGCTGAATATGGAACAGGTACAAGAGCAACGTATAGCCATAACCCATACGCAGGACAAATTAAAGGCAAAGACTTATGGTTTACTACTGACCCAAGGGTAGCAAAATACACAGGTTATATAAAGAAGGTAAACAAGTACACAACCGATAAATATACTGCAGGCAATGTATATTACATTGTATTTCCACAAAAGGCTCAAAGAAGGTTCTTCTTTGCAAGCAAAAGAATAAAACAACGTAGAGAAGCCGTGTTGAGAAGAAATTTAAGACAGGCTATAAGAGAGGCGGCAAATAATGGTTAATATTTATAATGACATATTTCAATATGCAAAGGAATATATAACAACTAATTCTACTTATGACCCTTATGTCTTAAAGGCAACACCCGAAGAAAGCAAAGTATTTCCATTAGTAATTATCACACAAGTAAATGATTACTTGAAAGACGAAACATTAAAGAAAACCGAAAAACAAAACGAGTTAAGTTACGAAATAGAAATTTTTGCACAAGATACAACGGTTAATAGACAAAAAATTGTCGAAGAATTAGTTAAATTAGTCAATGACGTTTTTGAAGACGGCATAGGCTTTAGAAGAACACAAGCCACTCCTATACCAAATATCGACCTATCAGTTGATAGATACTTATTGGAATATGAAGGCGTGTTCGACGAAAAAACAAATAAAATATTTAGAAAGTAGAGGTATTTAATTATGGCAGTAGACCAAATTGCATACAGTGACATTGGAACAAAATTTTATCACAAAACAAGCGGAGCATTCGCAGAGTTTTTAGCAATTAAAAACGTACCAGCAACAGGAGACGCTCCAGCAACAATCGACGTAACTGCATTAAAAGACGCAGTTCATAAAAAAATTGCAGGAAGACAAGACCCAGCAGACCAAGCATTCACATTCAATAGAACACCTGAAAGTGTTGCAGCAGCACAAGCAGACTGCGACGGAGCAGAACACGAATATTTAGTAGTATTCAGTGACGGTTCAGGAGTTTACTACAAAGGAATTGCTAATATGTGGTTAAACGAATTATCAGTAGATAGTGTAAGTGAAGCAACATTCAACTTAACATTAACTGATATTCAATTAAAAACAGCAGAAGAAATTGCACAATTACTTCCTACAAGTGTGTAATTTAAAAAAATAACAAAATGAGAGAAAAATTGCTCTCGAGAATTGAATTTAAGGGGCTTTAAAGTTTAGGACAACAAATTACTTGTTTGAGACGATAAAGCCCTTATTTTTAAAAATAAAGAGAATTAAGGAGTGAATTAAAAATGAAAGGTATAAAAGTAGAAATTAAAGGAAAAGAATATGTTTTAGGGTTCAAAAATAGAGCAAGTATAAGAAAAGCAGAAGCATTAGGAGTAAATGTAGTAAGTCCTGAAAGAATTGCAACATTCAGTGACAATTTATTTTATGCAGCACTAATGGACAAACAACCTAATATCTCAAAAGCAACAGCAGACGATATTATCGAAGCAATAATTGAAGAATACGGAATAAATTACTACAACGAAGTTATTGCCCAATTAGCAGAGTTCTTAAGGGCTTTTTATGGAAGCCAAGAGGAGAAGAGCGAGAAGAAGATAGAACTAGTAGAGATGTAAATTCTCTTGGTGAAGAAAAAAAAATAACATCATTAACATCGTACTTCTACGAAACATTACTTCCGCTAGCATTCAGTTTTGGAATGAGCAATCAAGAATTTTGGTACGAAGAACCGATGTTAATAGATAGTTATTATATATACTACAAAGAAAAACAAAAAGCGGACGATTACAACCAATGGAAACAAGGAATGTACATACACAATGCAATGAGTGTTGTAATGTATAACGCATTTAAAAAGAAAACTGATAAAACCGAAACATATTTAAAAGAACCTTTATTAGCGAATGCTTTTAAAACAAAAGAGCAGATAGCAAAAGAAAAAGAAGAAAGAATAAAAATGAATTTACTTTCAAATGTAGCAAGACTACAACGAGCGATAAAAGAAAAGGAAAGTGAAAATGAAAGACGAAGAAATATTTCAAGAGATAATAGTCAACGAAACCGACAACGGGACGATAGACAAAATAACAAGCAAGATAAACAAGCAGACACAAGCAAATGAAAAGTTGGCACAGTCCGCAAATAAAGTTAATATTTCTAACCAAGGCAGCACAAAAAAGAAAACCAATGGCATAAGCGCAATAAAAGGTAGTGATAACTATTCTCCTGAACTGGCAGCAATGTATGATAAATGGGCTGAAGAAGATAGCAAAAAAACATCTAAAAAAAGTAGCGGAAATAAAGTAAAAGCAAGTCTTACTACTGACCAAAAAGTAGCAAATGTTTTAAAAGGAACAATAAATGCTACTAACAAAAGCATAGAAAAACTAAAAAAGTCACTTAATTTTACTGACCTAGTAGTTAAGATAACAGCATTAAGCACTGCAGTAAAAGGTGTTTTCAGTTTTGCTGAAAGTGGAACAAAGATTGTTGAAGAAAACAACTTATTCTATAACCAATTAACTAATGTTAGTAAAGAATATGGAGACCTAGAGAAGAGTGCAACAAGATATTACGAGAAAGCAATAGACTACCAAAATAAACTTTATGAAGCAACTCACTTAAATAGAGTTGAGAATATGAAGTCACAAGGAACATTCTTCCAGTTATTCAACGCGCAAAACGTTGGAGAAGACTTATCTTATAGATTGAGTGAGAGTTTATCAAATGCTGCAATTGACTTATCTTCATTATTCAACATTGACTATGACCAAATGGTTGAGAAGTTAAAGTCAGGTATCATAGGTAACTCAAGACCATTAAGAGAGTTGGGTATTGACGTAACCGAAGGAACAATGCAAGGTATATTAGACAACCTAGGTATTGACGCAACAGTAGACCAATTATCATTTGCTGAAAAAGAAGTATTGAGATATATGACAATACTTGACCAAGTAGGCTACGCACAAGGAGACTTTGCAAACACATTTATGCAAAGTGCAAACCAAATTAGAGTATTCCAAAACGAACTTACAACAGTAGGGCAAATGATTGGAACTATCTTTAATAAACTTTTAGGCAACGTTCTATATGTAGCAAGAGGAATTATAATGGCAGTAGAGGAAATTCTAACTGCATTAGGTTCTTTAATAGGAGTAGATTGGAGTGACACAGGTTCAACAAGACCACTAGCGAGCCTAGGAGAAGAAGTTGACGATGTTAGTGCAGGCATAGGTGGAGCAACTGCAAAAGCCAAAGAGTTCAAAAAGCAACTAATGAGTTTCGACGAAATACATAACATCACACCACCTGACAGTAGCAGCGGTGGCGGCGGTGGCGGCGTAGGTGGTTTATCAGGACTACTTAACAGCGAATTAAGCGACGCAATTAGAGATTGGACAAGTAATTTTGAAAAGATAGACGATAGAGCCAAAGATATTAAAGACAATATTTTAAAGACACTAGGCTTTACTAAAGATATCAATGGCAACTTAAAATGGTCGGCAGCAAACTTTTGGGACAACATAGGTCCTTGGGGAAGAGCAATAGTAAGAGCAATTCAAGGTATTTTAGCATTCAAAATTGCTTCAAAAGCATTATCTTTATATGGAACAATCAAAAAGATAGCAAGTTTCTTTACTGATACCCCACTAAAAGGTTCAGGACTAGAAGTGGGTTTAGATAGTTTACAAAAGAAAGCGTCAGGAACAGCGGAAAAAATAAAAGGCATTTGGAAAACAATGGGAGATGAAGACGCTGCGATAGGTGACCGTGTTGCAAGTCTTGAAAAAATTATAGGTATTGCCGCTGGTGCAATGGAAGTACTTAATGGTATATCGGGCGCAATTAAAGACATAGAAGATGTAGTAAAAGGCACAGTAAATGCAGCAGATATGGCTCCCGCAATTGTATTAAGAATAGGCGAGGCAATTGCTGGTGTAGTTGCAATAATAGCAGCATTAAGTAACACAATAAACCCAATAGTATCAGTAATAGCAGCAGTTGTCGGCATAGTAGCAGCAATAGGAGCAAGAATAATAGAAAACAACGCTCACGCAAAAGCAGCAACTGACGAGTGGAAACAATGGAAGATAGACATTGAAGATATACACAAGGCAAATGAAAAAGTCACTGAAGATATGAAAACTCAAGGTGAGGAAAGTAGCAAGTTAGCACAACAAACCAAGAGCGAATTAGATTACTATCAAAAACTAAAGGGTGAATTAGATACTATTGTTGATAAAAACGGCAAAATTAAAGACGGTTATCAAACAAGAGCGCAAGTAATTGTAAACGAATTAAATGGTGCTTTAGGAACAAACCTACAAATAGTTAATGGTGAAATTAAAGACTACGACAAATTAGGTAAAAAGATTGACGAAATTATCAAGAAAAAGAAAGACGAAATTTTCTTAAATGCCTATGCAGACGATTATACTAAAGCATTAAAAGAGCAAGACGAAAAATACGCATTATTAACAAATTCAGTAGATAAATACAACGAAGCGCTAGGCAAGAGTGATTACAAAACTGGTGTATCAACATACAACGACTTAAAGAATAAGTTAAAAGAATTAGGCATTGAATATGACGAAACAGGCGACAAATTAAGAGATTGGCAAGGAATGCAAAGAGAGTTGGCAAACCAACTTACCGGCACAAATAGCCAATTCTATGTTGGTGCAGACCACGTTGGAGCATATAGACAAAAATTACAAGACCTAGGTTATAGCGAAGAAGAAATTCAAGGAAAATTAAAAGAGTTCAATCAAACATTAAGTAACGCAACAAATAACTATGAAGGCTATAAAACAGCGCTTAACAATGTAAAAACAGCACAAGAAGAAGTAAATACTGCTCAAACAAATTGGCAACAAAACGAAGAAATAATGATAGCATATAGAGACTTGGAAGCAGCAGTAATAGAAGGAAACAATGCAAAGATAACTTCTAGTGAAATTGCATTACAAAATGCTTATAACTCTACTAAAGGTGTTGCAGAAGAAACTATAGATGCTTCAATGAAAAAAGTACAAGAGCAAAAAGACTTCTATGTTAAAGTAAAGAAAGAACAAGGCGAAGACATAACTAAAATAGATACAAACTTCTATGATAGTCAAATTAAAGACCTTGCAGAAAACCTAAAACTTCAAACAAAGAATGTAAAACAATTAACACCTGAACAAGTTGAAGCTTGGAAAACACTTGCAAAAAATTCAAAAGAAACATACGAAGAACAAGTTTCACAATTAGACGGAGAAACACAAACATTACTAAATACATTAACTGGCAACGTAACAGCAGAGCAACCTGAATATTGGACTGCTTGGAGTGAAATGGCTACTAACTCAAGAGAAAAATTCAAAGAAAAAATTAAAGACTTACCTAAAGACGAGCAAACAACATTACTTGCTGGTATATCAACAGTCAAAGGCTGTGAACAAGCAACAGTAGAGGCTTACGGGCAATTAAGTGAAGAAGGCAAGATAGCATATTTAGGCAAAATTAAAGAATTGCCTGAAACCCAACGTAACAAAATTCTTGAAATGTTAGGTGAGTTTGGAAAACAAGAAGGAACAGCAGGAACAGCAGCAAAAGAATTAGCAGGCACAATTCAAAAAGCAATCAATGGCGAAGAGATACAAATTGGCGATAAGCAAGTTGAGGTTAAGGGAAAAGCAATTGACGACAAGATAAAGAACGCAATTGGAACAGTAACAGTACCAATCAAGGGCGAATACAAGCCACATTGGCAAAGAGTAAAGAACCCAAATACTGACGAATACGAGTATAAGTACTTTGCAAAAGGTGGTAGACCTGCTAAAGGTCAAATATTCGTAGCACGAGAGGCTGGCGCAGAACTTGTAGGTAACATCGGCGGAAGCACTGGAGTAATGAATAATATACAAATTATCACTGCAGTTGCAAAAGGTGTTAGTAATGCAGTAGCAAGTGTATTACG
>OCTX012252069.1_pt1 | contig 10244 bp, 16 predicted proteins | sample 1539691 | NCBI WGS metagenome assembly OCTX01 (sample SAMN02144231, study PRJEB22623) | gut metagenome | biome: sheep rumen | host: Ovis aries | place: New Zealand | reverse complement strand
ATCATGACTAATTCTAAGAAGCTTGAAGCACTCAGAAAAGAATATACAGCGAAGAACGAAGAACACGCGAGCATGGCCGGAAAGCTTGACGGACTGCGCGAAGCGGTAAAGGCCGCACGGGATAAGATGAATGATGCAGCCGCTTCCGGCAGCGTTGACGACTATCTGAAGTTGAAGGCGGAAGCTGACCGCGCAGAGGCCGTTCTTTTCGTGACGGAAACACGCTTGAAGGCGCCGGCGCTTGTTAGCACGGAAGCCGCGCGCGAAGCATGGGCGGATTATGAGAAGAACCGCGGCCCGCAGATGCGCGCAGCACTGGCAAAGCTTGACCAGGCGATGAAGGATTATGTGAAGGCGCTTGACGCCGCAGTTGCTGAACAGGACGCCGCTTTATCTATCCGGGAAGAACTCGCGAAGATGTGCGGCGCAAAAGCCGAACACTTCAAGCTTTCAAATCCTATTACGCTTGGAGAGAATGAAGGCGAGTACAGAGCAGCTATTGAATTTGCTATTAGCGTGAAGAAGATTGTCAATGCCTGCACAAATGGTTTCGATAATCCAGTTGTCGCAGCGCGTGCTAACTATTTCCGCGTGATCAGGTCACAGGCGAAAGGATGATAACCATGGTGAAGAAGAAGAACAGAGAACCGGCTTTCGGAAGCGCCGAATATTTTCTGCTTTGGGCTAAGCGTCACCGGCTAAGGGCGCTCATTGAAGACGACCCAATGAAAAGAAAAGAGTATCTTTCCCGCGCAAATGCTTGCGAATATCATTTCCGCGTGATCAGGTCACAGGTAACGAGGTAAGAAACATGAAGAAGAACAGAGAACCGGCTTTCGGAAGTAAGTATTTCCTTCTGCGCGCTAAGCGTTTCCGGCTGAAGGCATACATTGAAGAAGACCCTAGAAAGAAGGCGGAGCATCTTAAAAATGCACTTGCTGCGGCGCATATGGCGCAGCATATCAGAAAACGTGAAACAGCTTATATTTGGTACGCATGAAAGACTATGCAAAAGCGTTCTATAGCTCCACAGCATGGAAGGAATGCCGGAAGGGATACGCGGAGTATCGGCGCGGACTATGTGAGTTGTGCTTAAAGAAGGGAATATATAAACCCGGTGAGATAGTCCACCACAAAAAGCACATAACGCCGCGGAACATTAACGACCCGGCTATAACGCTATCATGGGACAATCTTTTGTTATGTTGCCGTGACTGTCACGCGGAACTTCACAAAGAGCGCCGGCCGCGTTGGAAGGTTGACGCCGCCGGAAGAATCGTCCCCTTAGACTAACCAGAAGCAAAGGGACGCCGCACCGATGCCGGGACGGACGCCGCACAAAACTTCGCGTTCGTGGTCTGACTTTCCATGAAGGACCGTGCCCCACGTATGCAGCACTTCCGAACGACCGCGGCACCGATGCCAGAAGAATTGTCCGCGATAATTCGCAGTATTTATAGCCCCTTATATGCAGCGTTTTTTTGACGTGCCGGGGCACCGGTTGTCGGGGATTAGAAAAAAGCCGCCCCCGCGCGTATTTGTAACGAATTAACCAGTAACACCCGGAAACAGACTTTTTGAAGACGACTAATCAGTTTTTATACTGATTTTCCCGCCGGCGCTTTATTTGCCGGAAATCGTGCCTTCTGTAGTGAAGGCGGCCCCGCTTGCCGGCCGGATCTAACCGACCGGCGGCGGCGGACCATAGGTCAGACCGGGAGAAAGTGAGCATAAAATGACCGTTGAACAGCTTTTAACAGAAATCAGAACCATAACAGCACGAATGCTTCTAACAGTCAGTAAGAAGAAGCATGAAGCGCTCGCCGGCCAGAAGAAGCAGCTTGAACAGGTGCGGAACATTCTTCAGGACATGGAAAGCGGAAATAACAAAATCCGCACGCCGGAAGACTACTTATGACCGCGTCGGACTTCCGCAGCCTTTTGCGGGACATGGTAAAAGGTGCGGCTATCCGAAAGGCCGGAGCCGTGCCGCGTGAATCCTTAGCACTTGCGCCGGCGGTCCTTACAAGGTCCGAACGCCGGGACTTTCGTTCACAGCTGCGCCGGCACGCCGGCAACGCTACGAAAGCCGCCGGGACATTCCCGGACCGGGACCAGGCATCTTTCCGGGAGCGCTTGCGGATTCTCAAAGAACGCGCCGAAAAGCGGCGCACATAACAATGGTTCGAACGTGTTCTTCACGTTTGAATAGCGCATTCTTTGCGTGAACAGTTCATTTTCTTTTTCTCCAGTTTGAGCAAGACAGAAAGCGGATGTTTCCGAGCGATCGCGACGCCGGCGGCATCCGCTGAAGTCTATCTTCACAAAGGCGGGACAATGACAACACTTGAACTCTTACACAAAACCAGAAGCGCATACATTAACCAACTGAAGAAGGCGGAAGAACTGGAAGAAGCGCGCGACGCGGCGCGACGTCTCCATAGCGTATCTTCCGACGCCGTGAAGACTTCCACAAAGAAAGACCTATCAGACAAAATGGTCAAGTTGGAAGGATACGCGCAGCGGTCTTTAGAAGCTTCCGTGCATTTCATGGAACTAGATGAACAGCTGCGGGACCGTCTGAAGGCGTGCCTTCCATGGAAACAGGCCGACGTAATCTATTATAGGGACGTCCGCGGCCTAAAGTGGACGGACTTAGAAAAGCGGTACGGCCGCACGCGTCAATGGCTTTCAAAGCTGCGGACGCAAGGTCTAAATGAATTGAATAGAAGGGCCGGGTATTAGTCCCCGGTCCTTTTTTATTTTTCAAATTTGATTTTTACTTTTCTTTTTAAGATATCTTCTTTCTTTCTAACACAGTTATTTGTTCACATTATCACATTATCATTGTCTGTTTTTGGCATCTTCTCACATTGTCCAACTATCCCCGGAATAATATTATTGACTAAGGGGCCGGCCCCGGAGCGCTTCGCGAAACAAACCTTTTGCGAAGAAGGCCGCCGGCATATTGCACAAACGGCCCCGGAAGGAACGCCGGAAAGGTCCGAAACGATAAGATAAAGCCTGAGCGCTTGTCTTCCGTCGGCGGACAAAATGCCGGTTTTAGGCAAAATGCCGATACCCTCAGCGAAGATTTATGACCTTCAAAGCGGCCAGAAGTACCGCCGGAAATCTGAAAAACGCGCTGAGCGCGTCGGCCAGAAAGGAAAAGGTGCGGGGAAATGACGAAACAGGACTTAGACAGAATCGAAAGCGGGAACTTTTACGGACCAGATGAAGCGGCGGTTCACTATTTCATGAAGACCAGGCCGGAAGGCCGCGCTTTACTGGATGAAGCTATAAAGGCAACGCCGGAAGCGCTGCGCGTAGCGATTGACTATTTAAAGGCCAGAAACGCGCAGTGATCGCGCGGGGAAAGGGGACCGCATGATTCTTTCAGTAACCGCCCAAAAAGGCGGCGTAGCGAAAACGACGACGGCCGCAGTATTAGCGCAGGCCGCCGCGTATATGGGTAAGCGTGTTCTATGCGTTGATATGGATTCACAGTACAATCTATCCCAATGCATGGGCGCGGATTTTGAATTTCCGGGAAACAGTTACAACCTTCTCAAAGGATACCGGCCAGAAGAACAGATTCACGAAAGCAGCTGCGGCGTTGATTTAATAGCCGGCGTGCCGGAACTGTCTGCGGTACGGAGCGACAAAGGGACCGCCGGAAGACTTGGCGCGGCACTGGAGAAGCTGCGCGGCCTTTATGACGTCATTATGATTGACCCGCCGGCGGCGGAAGGGGAACTTCAATACAACGCGCTGCGCGCTTCCGACGCTTTCATAATGCCGTTGAACGTGGACCTTTACGGCGTACAGGCACTTTATCAGACTATAGAAACAGCTGCGGATATAGGCGGTATACGCTGCGCCGGCGTTGTGATAACCAGATACAAAAGCACTACTAATCTTTCAAAGCAGTTTAGAAGCGCTATAGAGGACCTAACGAAAGAAGCGGATATTCCTTTTCTTGGCGTTGTGCGTGAAGGCGTAGCCGTACAGGAAGCAGCTTCCCTTCACGCGTCACTTTACAGTAAAGGCAAGTGGCGCAGGAGCGCGCCGGCCGTCGATTATATGGACATAGCGCAGAAGCTGTTCAGCGAAGAAAGGTGAAGACATGGGATTGTTTGACGCGTTCAAGAAGAAGCCGGCCCCGGCCCCGCTTCCGCAGGTAACCGGCCAGACATACAAATTTATCAATAGCCGCGGCTTCCGCGGATACAAACGCTTTTACCTTGTTACGCGCAATTATCCGAGCGCGCAAGAAGGCATAGCCGCAATCAGAAGACCGAACCCGGCTTATGAGTACGGAAACGGAAAAGACCGCTATCTTTATGACTTGGAACAGGCTGTTATTGAAATCTCAGAAGGGACGCACAGCGGAAACGAACTGTATTTGTTTGTTCTGGCGAATGGGCATCACGTCGGCAACTTTTATTTGAATAGCGACGAAGACAAACAGCTTTACCAAGCTTTTCGGAAAGGGAAGGTTGAAAAAGTACACGTTCGCATTGAATGCGAAACACAGCGTATCTTCTCAACTGACAAAAAGGGCCGGGAAAAAATCGAAATAGAAGAACGCTTCCGTTCTTTCTTGTATGTCAAACGCGAAGAAAAGTGACGCCGCGTCCGTCCGGATCTAACCGACCGGCGGCCCGGAAGAAAGGGAAAAGGACCATGAAACCAGATTTTATAACCGGGAATAAAGACAATCTTACGACCAGGCGGAAGAAAGCGGTTGAAGAACCGCAGCTGACAGAAGCCAGAAACACGCGCAGCAAGAAAGGCCAGTATCTAAAGCGCGTCAACGTCGGCATCTCGGAAGATAACTTCGAATTTTTATCTGTTATGTCCGGCGCTAAGAATATGCCGGTATCGGAGTTTATAAACGTTATCATTGACGAATACCGGCTGCCGCGCATGGAACCATACAAGAAGCTTGCGGCGGCACTGGCCGCAGCTAAGGACATATAATCCGGCGTACATAGTACGACATTTTGGAGTGTGTTTTCGGGAATGTACTGTATAGCACGCTTTTAGCGGCTTGTTTCATGGTACGACATTTTGGAGTGTGTCAGCATACCATGAATGCCTGAGCATGACGCCGGCGGCCGGCCGGAACGGCCTCTTATTATTCTTATTATCTTATTATTAATGCTACAACATGAATGCGTGGGTAAGTACAACACGAATGCGTGGGTAAGTACAACACGAATGCGTGGGTAAGTACAACACGGCATTTTGAAAAGTTGTACAGAAATGCAACATGAATGCGTGGGTACATACAACAACGGACAGATGAAAAGTTGTACAGAAGTACAACATGAATGCGTGGGTATCCCTTCACAAAAGAGCGCCGGAAAGAAATACATTTTGAAGGCGTCGCATTTCAGAAAAGCATGAAAGAAATGGATAAATGAACGGAGCATTCCCAAAACAGGCGGACGTTTACGGAAAAAAAGCAACAGGCGCAAAGTGTTTTGTTGTACAGAAGTACAACATGAATGCGTGGAATGTCGCAACATGAGAAAAATAAAAGTTGCTGAGAAATACAACAAAGGCATTTCTTTTTGTTGCTATTTGTGTTAAGTTGGTTCTTGAAACACAAATAAAGCGCAGAAGGGTACGCGACATGGGGAATGAATACGACTACGAAACGCCGGGACAAATGACAATAGAAGACTTTTTCGGACCGCCGGAACGCCTTTTTGCAGTATCAAAGATTTTTGCACGCGCTCGGAAGCATATGAATCTGGCAGAGCAAAAAGCGCTTGTTTATGCGTTGGCGTCTCTCAACTTTACGGAAAAGGCAGAAAAGAATTATGTCGTCATGAATAAGCGGGCGCTTGCGGACGCGATCGGCCTTAAAAGTGACGCGGACCATTTGAGCGTTGACCTTTACAGAGCGCTGCGCAATATGCCGCAGAATAGCTTTTTTGAAGTGACAAAGGCGGACTTAGACTTTTATGCTAGCGGCACTTTTATTACAAGCGTTATTGTAAAAGGCGGCGACAAAGAAAGAGCGGTTATATATTTCAACAATGAGTATTTACCGCTTTTCACAGGATTGTCCGGGGATTATATCACAATGTGGTCCGGCGATATCTTCAAAATGACGTCGATTAGAAGCGTGCAGTTTTACGAGTATCTGCGGCAACATTCCGACACGCGCGCAGAAGTGAACGTTCGCGGAATAGGCGTAAAGGCCTTGAAGGAAATGTTCAACCTTCCGGCAACCGGGACCGGCTCCTATGTGCGGCCTAATGGGCAATTTAACAGAACGGCGTTTGAAAAAAGAATCATTGACCCTATATGCGAAGACCTTCGAAAGTGCCGGATGATAAATCTAATAGTGCAGCCGGACGGAAAGTATTATGAGAAGGTGAAGCAAGGCGCGCACGTTCTCGGATATAGATTCTTCTGGACAGTGACAACGCATCCCGGAGTGGCAACCGCCGCAGAAGTCAAAGAGATTCAAGAGCGCGTTGACAAAAACCCGCGTGTCCTGAAGGTGGCAAAGGACATTGTGAACGGCGAGAAGAAACAGCGCCGCGGCCAGAAGAACGCGTTCAACGATTTTGAACAGCATGACTACGATTTTGCAGAATTGGAATCTGATCTATTAGATAGCGGTCCGGGATATTACGCCGAATGACCATAGCAAAAAGAAAAGCCTTCCTAACGGCACGAACGCCGGCGGGAAGGCTTTTTATTATGCTCTTATCCGGGAACGCGGGAAGCGTAATAAATCAGCATAGCACAGAATATTGTCCAAAAGACAGGACAGCAACGCCGGGAAAAATCTTCCCTTCTATTTGACCAGGCATCCGGCCCGCGGACCATGAACACGCCGCAGGACGCACAGAAACGCCGCGTAAGCTTGTTTTAGATGTGGTATGGGTATTTGTCCGGGGAGAAGGTTAAACCGCCGGCACGGCGTGTTTTATGCGTGTACGTGGGTGTTTACCGTGAAGAAGGCCAGAAGGCCATACAGCACGCTTTATGCGTGTACATGGGTATTTGTCCGGGAAGAAAGCCGGAAGGCCGTACAGCGTGCTTTACGCGTGTACGTGGATATTTGACCGGGAAGAAGGCCAGAAGGCCGCACAGCGCGTTTTCCGCGGGTATATGGGCATCTATCCAGGGAAGGTCCTTCCGTAAAGCTGCGGAGCCGGTCAGCTGCAGAAGCGCCGCAGGACGCACAGAAACGCCGCTAGAACTCTTTTGAAGGTGTGGCCGGGGAAATATGGGCGGAAGACATAAAAACGCCGTAAAGGAATTAAAACGGCGTTTTTAGGGAAAGAATCGGATAAAGGCGGGTATCTCCCGCAAAAGCGCCGGCAATCCTTCGACAGCCGGTGCAGCGGGTTCTTCTGAATTGTAGCGAATAGGGGGAAGGAAGATTTTCCAACAAAAATATTTTTTTCTGGCCAGACAGGGACGGACGCCGCCGCGATCAGGCGGGCCGGCGGACCGTGGGCAAGAAATCTTTCGGATAATGTGGACAACTAGTCTTAAATATTGCGCGAAAGTTTCAAATATCAATTCTGGACGGATTGACATGGTTTCGCTTATAATAGGCTATCCTAAGAAACGGACAAAATATTATAGACTGTTCTTAGAATATATTCTACTAAATACGTTTAAAAATCTTATATTTAGGAAATCCGTTCCATATATAGAACACTTCAATCAGTATTTAAGAATGTTTTCTAAGAATCCAGAAGGGAAGGCGGAAAGAATGACCATCAGACCAAGAGCAAGAAACGGAACCTTCTGCGGCGTGTGCGGCAGGCCCGCGGCCGGCAACGGCTCGCGCACGCTATGCGATGTATGCAGCGCGGGTATTATGGAAGGTCCCGGAAGTGCGGCAACACAACCGGGACCGGGTGACAGACCAAACCAGAGAGAAAGGCTGTCTGCGGATAGTATATCCCAAATCCGACGGCAGCCGCCAGTATGGGAGAAGAAGAACGATGAACAATGGCGCTAATATGCGAGTGCGTACCGCATTAAAGGCGTACAAGGTCAAAAGATACGAACTAGCCGCGGCGCTTGGCATCCGGCACGATACCCTTTCAAGAAAGCTACGGACCGAGCTTCCAGAAGCGCAACAGGCCCGCATGATTGAAGCGGCTATGCTCATAGCCAGAAAGGGCAACGCATGAGCAGCGAAGAAGCGCGGGCCGCGCATTCGATCGCGCGCAAGCTGACCGACGCGGAGCTAATCGACGTTTGCAGAGATTCCGAAAAGTGGACGCCGGAGAACATTTCCGCACTTGCGGCAAGGATGAAAGCGGACCGCGGATTTACAGTAAAGGCATTCAACGCCGGAGCGCAGGCCTTCAATGTTTCAAAAGCTGTCTATGCCGGCGCATTATCTCAGAAGTTAGAAGAAGTTGGCGCGCCGTCGGTTTTCGTTATAGAGGACCATGACATAAGCGATATGGAACTCACAAAGGAAGGACGCGTGAAGGGAAGCTTCGCGAACTATTGCAAGGTTATAGAAAATGAATCTGAATCACTTGGATTGTTTAAATATAACTGTCTGAGCGGCCGCGTAATGAATGCCGGCGCTTTTTGGGAGATTGACCCGCACCCGGTCCGCGACGCGGACATAGTGAACGTTCGAAATTTTCTGTCTGAAAAATACGGCTTCGAAAATAAGGACAATGTGCCGGACGCTATACAGTACATAGCGAATAACAGAAAGTATCATCCTGTTCGTGATGAATTGGAAGCGTTGCCGGCGTGGGATGGCGTCGAAAGGATAAAAGACCTTTTCCCAAAGTACCTAGGCGCGGAGCGCTCGGAGTATATTTCCGAAGTTACAAAGCTTTTTTTATATGGCGTTATTCAACGGACATATAGACCAGGAATCAAATTTGATATTTGTCTGATTCTCGCAGACCGGCAGCAAGGGACCGGGAAATCTACTATGTGTAGGTTGCTCGCCTTGCGTGATGAATGGTTTACTGACGAACTCGGGGACCTTGGTGACAGTCAAAAAGCATATGAGGCCATACGCGGAAAGTGCGTTGTGGAAATGGGAGAAATGCTCGTTTCTAAACGAACAAAAGACGTTGAAAGCGTCAAAGCATACTTAACACGAACGTCCGACGTATACCGGGAACCTTACGGCAAATATCCAGAAAGCCGGCCGCGCCAATGTGTATTTATCGGAACTACTAACAAAAGCGGTTTCCTTCCGCCGGATCGCAGCGGGAACCGGCGCTTCTTTCCTGTTTTTTGTGATGGTACCCGCGCAGAGGTCCATCCGCTAACAGATGAAAACGAAACGCGAGAGTTTGTGCGTATGTGCTACGCGGAAGCGTTGGCAATCGGAAAACGTGATGGATTCAAGCTTACGTTTGACAAGAGACTAAACAAGGTCCTTGACGAACTGCGCGACGACGGAACGCCTGACGATGATTTACCCGGACGCATTATGGAATGGCTTGATACCGCGCGAGATGGTGCCGGCAATCTTTATGATGTGGTCTGTTCTCGCATGGTATGGGAAGGCATTAACGGCCAGTATGTCGAACCCAAGAAGAACGACTTGCAGGAAGTGGCCGAAATCATGAACGGCCTTCCGGGATGGATTAAGTACAGCGCTCCATCCGGCAAGTATCGTTTCAAGAAGGGGTATGGTCCAGACTTCAAAGGAAACGGATACGGCATACAGAGAGCATGGCAGCGAGTTGTTGACACTGCGGCAACAGGTGGAAACAACGACGGATTTTCGGAACTGACCGCGGAAGAAGTCAAAGAAATTCCTTTTGATTGACCGGGAAAAGTGTTGACACGCTGACCGTGGAAACATAGGCGGAAACAAAGGCGGCAACACTGAAAAACGCAGTAAACATATGGCTTTTCTCTTATTTGTTGCCAGTGTTGACAGTAAATAGTAAAAAAATCAGAAACATAAAAAAGCATATGCATGATGCACTTTTAAAAAGTTTTTGAAAAAACGTGGCAACACTGGCAACTGGCAACAAACCGCATAGCAGCGTATGCGCTGCGATTTATCATACAATCATTTAATAACTTACTTATGTTATAATTTAATCACGGAGAAATATAATCATGACTAATTCTAAGAAGCTTGAAGCACTCAGAAAAGAATATACAGCGAAGAACGAAGAACACGCGAGCATGGCCGGAAAGCTTGACGGACTGCGCGAAGCGGTAAAGGCCGCACGGGATAAGATGAATGATGCAGCCGCTTCCGG
>OCTX012208527.1_pt1 | contig 10245 bp, 5 predicted proteins | sample 1539691 | NCBI WGS metagenome assembly OCTX01 (sample SAMN02144231, study PRJEB22623) | gut metagenome | biome: sheep rumen | host: Ovis aries | place: New Zealand | reverse complement strand
TGGGGATGTAGTTGTGGTCGTCGAGCAGGATGGTGGTCAGTGCCGAGGCGTAGATGCGGAACTTCATCTCCTCGGGAATCTCGGCCGTCAGCAGTGGGTTCAGCGCATGGATGCCTTCCACCACGAGCACCTCTTTCTCTCCGAGGTGTAGTTTCTTGCCCCCGTTTTTTTCGCTCTGGCCTGTCTGGAAGTTGTATTTCGGAAGCTGCACCTCCTGGCCTTCGAGCAGCTGCTTGAGCTGCTGGTTGAGCAAATCCAGATCTAGCGCATACAGGCTTTCGTAGTCGTAGTCGCCTTTTTCGTCGCGCGGTGTCATGTGCCGGTCCACGAAATAGTCGTCGAGCGACATCATCACGGGCGTCAGTCCGTTGGTCATGAGCTGCACCGAGAGTCGTTTGCAGAAGGTGGTCTTGCCCGACGAGGAGGGTCCTGATATGAGTACGATTCTCGGATGTTTCGGCGATTCGTAGATGGTGTCGGCAATGCGCGAGATTTTCTTCTCCTGCAGAGCCTCCGAGACGTTGATGAGCTGGGTGGAATAGCCTTTCTGCACGGCATCGTTGAAGTCGCCCATGGTGCGTATTTTCAGGATGCTCTGCCAGCGGTGGTGCTCCTGGAATATCTCGAACATCATGTCCTGCTTAATCATCGGGCCCAGTTGGCTGGGGTCGCTTCTTGCGGGAATACGCAGCAGCACCCCGTCGTAGTATTTCTCCAGTCCGAAGAGATACAGCTGCGAGGTGTTGGTGAGCAGTGTTCCGTAGTAGTAATCATAGTAGCCGCCCAGTTCGTAGTAGCATGAATAGAGGCTTCCCGACGAGCGCAGCAGCTTGGCCTTCGACACGTCGCCCAGCCGCTGGAACAGCTCTACGGCCTCGTCGGTGGGACATTCGTGGCGGGTGATGGGCACTTTGGCGTCGATGATTTCCTTCATGCGGGTTCTCAGCCGTGCCACGTCGTCGTCGGTGACGGGGCGGCCCAGGTGCAGGTCGCAGTAGAAGCCGTTGCTCACGGGAATGTCGATCACCACGAGTGCCAGTCCGAAGAGGTCTTTCACGGCTTTGCACAGCACGAAGAACAGGGTGCGTGTGTAGGCTCTCGAGCCCGAGGGGGTGGTCATGTCGAGGTATTCCACGTCTTTGTTGTGGTACACGCGGAAGTTGAGTCCTTCCACTTTGTTGTTGACCTTTGCCGAAACGGGTCCGTACTCCATGTTAAGGCCGAAGCCTGAATAAATCTCGCCGAGCGTGCTCCCAATGGGGAACTCCCGCGTCTCTTTATTGTTTTTGCAACGGATTTTTATGGTCTGCTCCATAGTAGTAATAGATGTTAGTAATTTTGCTGCAAAGGTATAAAAAAAAAGTGAAGAGTGAAGAATGAAGAGTGAAAAAAACTTTGGAAATCATAACTCTACACTCTACATTCTACACTCTACACTAAAAAAAGTATCAGAACGACAACCTTATTCCTAATGGGAACATCAGGGTGAATGGGTGCTCGGTGCACCATGTCTTTATTCCGTCGGAACTGTGGAAATAGTATTGCAGACTGGGCTCGGCGAAGATACCGATGGTTGGAGTCAGGTTGTATTGCAGTCCGAGGCCTAAGCCTAAGGAGAACTGGGCATTGGGCGAGAGCTTGTATTGCTCTGAGTCTATTAACAAACCATCACGCCAATAATAAGACTCTCCGCTACTCTTCAGGGGCAGTTCGCAGACGACCGACCCTATGGTGTAGAGATTCCAGTGTTGGCGCTGCCAAAGGTTATAGCCAGCTCCTAAGGAGATTCCCAAGTAACGGATGCGCTGTTGCTGTTCCATGTATAAATAGGTGTTGCCCACACGAGTCTCTGCGGAGAGCAGCGTATAGCGGAGTCCGCCGTCGAGCCACCAATTCGAGCCTATGGGGTAACGGGCATTCAGCGCAACAGTAATCGGTATGCGGTGGTGGGTCACGGAGTCAATGTCACTGTTTGCTCCCTCAATTCCGTATGGCAGCTGACTGGCGTTGCCATTGGGCAGACCGCTGTAGGCAAGCGACAAGTCGAGGTTGGAGTGGGTGTTGGGTGTTGGGTGATGGGTGTTAGGTGTTGGGCGTTGGGTGATGGTGGATAGATTATCCCCAAAGTTCCCACTATTATTAGCAGTGTCGGTCTTCTCTATATTCTGAGCGGTTTCTTTTTCTTGTACAGGCTCAATGGCAATTGCTGTGCTGTCGGTTTCCTCCCTTTCCTCTGCTTTGATTCTTACCGCTAATACTGGTTTCGGCAAGGTGACGGGCATTTTGTCTCTCGTAATGATTTTGACAGGCATGGAAACTGTATCTCCTGAGTGTTCATCTTTCGGATTCTCTTTCGCCATCTTTCTCGTGTCTGTCGGTGTGCTTTCAGAATCGTTAGCCGCTTCGGGCTGGTTGTTCTGTGACGACCAGAAATAGTAGCCCCCAAATGGTAAGGCTGCGAGAAGAAACAATACAAGCATCTTCAGCAATTGCCGCAATTGCTTTTTAGCCCGCAGCAGTTGTGATGATGAAGTGTGGGGCTCAATGCCTAACAGGTCGGCTATCTGCTGGTGGGTCAGTCCGTCGAGCACCGAAAGCCTGAAGACCTGACGGTAGCCGTGGGGCAAATGGTCGATGGCTTTCTGCAATTCGTCGTAGGTGACAGGTACGGCGGGCTCGGTAACTTGTGCCGCCTCTTTTGTTTCATCGACGGGAATCAACGGACGGTTCTGCCGCTGCTGGACATAGAGCAAGCAAACGTTTTTCACCACTTTGTGCATCCATTGCCGCCCTTTCTCGGGTGAGCGCAGTTTTTCGATATTGCTGAAAATGAGCAGGAAAGCATCGTGAAGGAGGTCGTTGGCCGTGTCGTCGTTGGCTTCGTACTTGCGGCAATGGGCCAACAGTTCGTCGTGCATGGTCGTGTATAGCTCTCCCAAAGCTTCTCTGTCACCTTGCTGACATCTGCGAATCAGTTTCTCCATTCCGCTTCCTGTTTTTAATTGACTGTTACCACTTGTTGGTTATTTCACCACTTTGGTATTACCTATGATGTAGATGCCTTTGCCTGGCCGGTGGCCATTGACTGGCCGTCCCGACAGGTCATAGCATTTTTGGGGTGAGCTTTGGTGGGTGTTCGTGATGTTGGTACTGAAATCATCAACAATGGTATATCCTAATATGTGGTTTTGAGATGGATTTTCTCCGCCTTGAGAACCATGTTCCCCTCCTTCTCCCTGTTGTCCCTGTTCGCCTTGAGCTCCGCCTGGTTGGCCTTCTTGTTGGGCGTAGCCATATACGATGAAACATCTGAACGGCTCCATCAGCTGGCTGAAGCCGGTTTGGATGAAGTATGGTTCTTCCCCTCTATGATAGCGGTATTTTTCGGGGTAATCAAACTGATCTGTTGTGGTTCCAATGAAAATGTAAGATTCTTGGTTAGTAGAGGATGGCTTCGTCTGCTCCACGGTCTTGTTTTGTCCGCAGAAAAGTATTTGGGTGCCGTATGCGCCGTAGGAGAACTGAACCAGATAAGGTGTGTTGGCATTCAGGAGTGTAGCGTCAGCCTGGCGGAATGTCAGCTCATCGTTATCATAGCCGCTATATATTGCCGCCTGAAGCCACCCTTTTGGCATTGGCCCGTTGGCATCTTCTGGAATCACCAAATCGGCCTCGAAGGGCAGCAAGACGGTCTCGTGGCAAGGTTGGCTGAATGTCGGTTCGTTACCATTATCGTCCCATTTTGGCGTAAGCTTTAGCATGGCGTTGGTGGCAGTAAAGGCCATGGGACAATAGAAACAGGCAACATCTGTCAGCAGCAGACCATCGCAGACGCCGTTGCACACCACATTGGCGTTGGGCAGGCCCTCAACGTCTGTCGTGCCGTCGGTATAGAAGAGACAGTTGGGATTGGCTGAAGAACAGTCCAGCGTGACAGCCTTGACGCCGCGCAGGTCGATTGCGGCAATCGTATTGGGTATCTCTACGACTGTTTCTTCAACGGTCAGGCTGGTGTACAGGCCTTTTGTCGTCCAGCAGTTCAGCGCTGTGGATTGTGCCTGTGCCGCGAAGGGCAGGCAGACAAACATCATTACTAAGAAAGTCTTCACTGTTTTCATCTGCTTTGAGGGTATATTATTATGATAGGCGAAGGCCGGAAAGACTGCTTCGCATTAGGTTTTTTTAAATATTTTCTTTCTGCATCCAGAGGTGTTGCTACGGCCCGCCCGAGCAGGTCGTAGTATTTGTAGTCTCTCTCCTCTTTACTCTCCACCCAGCTTTCGCTGATGCCGTTTCCCAAATGTTTTGAGAGCGACCACTGTTCGCCCAGTGCCAATGGTGTGGAACTGTATTGCGGGGTCTCTTCCCTGCGGTCGTGCTGCCGAGCATAGCTGAAGGCTTCCGACATGGTGACATAACCGTCGCCGTCGGTGTCGGCACTGACGGCATTGCCGTCGGGGTCGTGGCCGGCAATGGCGCACGTCCAGTGATAGACGAACTCATCGTAGGGCTTGTCACGGCAGGCCCACGACTGTTCGTTGTCGGCACAACTGGCGACGATGACACGGTTGTCGGCTTGCAGTTCTTCGATGAATCCTCCTGAATAGCACATGCCCACAACGATGCCTGTGGATGCCACGTGGAAGTTGTCGAGCAGTTGTGCCAGCCGCGTGTCGTAGAGCCGCTCGCCGCCCCACACCCAGGCATACGACTGCTGATTGTCGTCGCGGCCGCCATGATCCATCAGAAAAACGAAAAGGTGGTCGTTGGTGGTGAGTTGTGCTGCCAATTCATTTAACGAAGATTCAATCTGCGCTATTGTGGCTGGCAGCCAGACATCACGTTCACCATCACCGTCGAGGTCTGCCGGTGATGTGGCAAAGCCGCTGCCGTCGGCAAGGAGCATGTCGCGTTCGGGTTCACCGCCGTCGCTTATCAGCAGGGTGATATCCTGGCGCGCGAAGCGACAGTCCTGCCGAAGCGTGCGATAGAGAAAGGCGCAGTCGTTCCAATAGCGCTCGTGGTTCATCAGTTTGTTCATGCCACCACTGATGATGACAGCATGGACACGACCCGTGGTCTCCTGTGCGCTGAGAGCGCAACAGAAGACCACGAAATACATACCGACGACGAACGTCCTTTTTAAGAAATCAGTCTTCAATTTACTCTGACCTTGGGCATACTGCCCAATTCTTCTCTCACTTAATCATAACTTTATTTCCACCAATGATGTATATTCCCGGCTTCAACGAGGACTTGCTTGTCCCTACCTTGCGGCCCTGCAGGTCGTAGATGACAGTATTCTCCGTTTTTTGTCCTTCTTTTTCTATTTGAGGTATGCCAGCCGTAACGCTGCCCAAAAATTGTCCGATGAAGAAGATTGTGCCTGTGGAACGCTCGCTGATGATATAGAAGAATGGGCGGTTGGCATGGAAGGTGACTGTGCGAGGCTCGTATCCTGACGATTCCCCCATTGCCCCAACAGTAATAGCCGCAGCCGTAGTTCCTTCCTCATCGAGGTCGATGACGGCCTTTTGGAATATGTTGCTGATGGATACAGGGCGGTTGCCGAAGTAGGGGAACTCGGCTGCAACAGAGAATGCCGTTGGCATGCCCATATTAATCAATATCTTCACTAAATTCAGACAGGCTTCGGTCTTGAAGCGCGGCATTTTCAGGTCGACCAGATACGTGCCGTCACCATGCAACTGATTCCAGTTCTTGCCGTCGATGGCAGCAAGTGCATCGTCGATGGACTTGCCTTCGCGGGGCAGAAAAAGCGTCATCTTGTAGGCTTCGTTGCCGTAGGGCAGGCGCACGGCCTGATAAATATCGTTCTCGAAGTATTCAAAATATTCTCTTTGTCTCATCATCGGCACTTCGCCTTGACCATTGAATGGCTCGTTGCGAGTTTCCTGTTTTTCGAACTTGTTGGTCCAGGTTCCTTTGAAATAGATGGCATTCAGCAGATAGCTGTCGGCATCGCGGTTGAATGATTCTTCGTTCACTATCTCGGGAATCATGCCGTGTGTATGATTGCTGGCCCACTGGTTGATGATGCCAATCGTTGAGCCGTCGTAGAAATCGAGCGCCTCGGGCGTGGCATCGTAGAATTTGTAGGCCTTGTCCACGAAGCCCTGCTGCAGTTCATAGCCCATTCCGCTGTTCACGTAAATGGTGTTGGCAATCTCGGCGGTGGTTTCCTCGTCGAGTGTAGGTGCCTCAGTGAGCATCTTGCGGCAGAACTGGTTAATGCCGTCGGCACCGGCATCGCCAAAGCCCAGCACGTCGCAGATTTCCTTCTGCGTTTGTCCAGCAGCACCATTGTTGATCATGCCTAAGGCATAGGTGACGCTCAGGGGCGACATGATGCAGCTCTCGTCGCCGCGCGCCTTGCTGAAGAGTCGGAAGGCAAAATCGTTGTTGCCCTTGACCAGTTCTTTTTCTTCGGCAGTAAGGCTGACGTCATGGCGCTGGTTCTTCAGGAGGTCGCCCATATATTGACCGATGAAGAAGATGCTGCCTGTGGAGCGCTCGCTGATGATGTAGAGGAATGGCCGGTTGGCAATGAAATTAGTATATTTCGATTCGGCTTTGTCGCTCATTGCTATGACAGTGGCAGCGGCAGCCTCGGTGCCTTTCTCATCGAGTTTCAGGTGAGCCTTCTGTCTCATCATGCTTATCCAGCACGGGTCGCTGTTATCTTCATTGTCGCCGAAATAGCAGAAATCATTGAAACCATATCCCGGGTAAAAGGCATTTTCCATGCCTAACGCTTGCATGATTTCTTCCAAATCCTGATTGGTGTCGGTTTCTATGCGGGGCAAGCCAAGACTCACCATATAGGTTTCGTATTCGGCAGCATTCCAGTTTGTTCCGTTCAGGGCAGTCACCACGTCGTCGAGCTTTTTCCAAGGCCATGGCAGGAAGATTGTCATCTGGTAGGAACCGTTGCCGTAGGGTAGGATAATGCTTTGGTAAAGGTTGTTCTCGGCATAGCGGAACTCATTGTGCTGCCACATCATCATGGCTGTGCGTTTTGCGTTGTCGAAGTAGCTGTACTGGGTTTGTTTTTCGTCGAACTGGTTCACCCATGCGCCTTTGAAACAGATGGCGTTCAGCAGGAAGCTCACCAGATTGGGGTTTTCCATGTCACTTTCTTTCAGCAGGTCATGAATCATACCATCGGTATGGTCGGTAGCCCATTGGTTGATGATGCCCAGCGTAGCCTTGTCGCTAAAGCTGAGCACAGACGGCGTAGCGTCGTAGTAGGCGGCTGCCGCATTCTTGAAAGCCGTTTTCAGCGACAGTTCCTTCCTGTCGCCGTTGAAATAGATGGTGTTGGCAATGGCCACTCGGGTATCTTCATCGAGCAGATTGCTCTCGGTGAGCATCTTACGGCAGAAGGCGTTCATTGTGGCTATGTCAGCATATCCGGTTTCTTGTCCGCCCGACAGCACGCGGCAAATTTCCTCGCGGGTGACGCCGTCGGCACCGTTGTTGAGCATGCCGAGGGCGTAGGTGATGCTTAGGGGTGAGATGACGTGGTTATCTGTGCCGCGTGTCTTGCGGAACAGGTTGAAGGCGAAGTCGCTGTTCTGTTCCACCAGCCTGCGCTCGGCGTCGGTCAGCGTTATTGTCTTCGGCTCATAGTCTTGGGCTAAAGTGGTCAAGGCCATGAGAATGGATATTGCCAAAAGTGTATATTTCTTCATAGTGCCTGTCAGTTTTGTTATTTTCTGCAAAAATAGAAATGTTTTTTCTATATATGATAAAAAAACAGGCAGAAGACTGCACGGGCCGCCAGAATTTAACATTTATTTAAATAAGTTGCAAAGCAACAGGCATTAGAAATTTGATTGTTTTATTTGCATTTGTTCTCGCTTATGCGTATCTTTATGATAAGAAAGAAAATTTCTTCATTCTTCATTCTATATTTTTAATTTATTTTTTGTATCTTTGCAGCGGACAATTAACCTTCAGGCTGCCTTCCTCTTGGGAAAGTTTTCTGGCGATTGTCCGGTGGATTCTCTTGTGTTAATTTCTTAATAATATTTATAAAGATGTCAATTTGGGTAATTTTCAAGCTGTTAGGCTCGCTGGCGCTGTTGATGTTCGGTATGAAATCAATGAGCGAGGCCCTGCAGAAAATGGCTGGTCCGCAGCTGCGCCACGTATTGGGCGCCATGACCACCAACCGTTTTACGGGCATGTTGACCGGTATGCTGGTCACGGCTTCTGTACAGTCGTCAACCGCAACCACCGTGATGACGGTTTCGTTCGTCAACGCCGGACTGCTCACGCTGGCGCAGGCCATCTCGGTCATCATGGGTGCCAACATCGGAACCACGCTCACGGCGTGGATTATGTCGGCCGGTATGTCGTTCGAAATCACTGACATGGTTTATCCCGCCTTCTTCCTTGGCATCATGCTTATCTACCTGAAGAAGTACCGCTACATCGGCGACTTCCTCTTCGGTCTGGCTTTCCTGATTCTGGGACTCGGCACGCTCCGCATGACCGGTACACAGATGGATCTGGGCCACAACGAGGCGCTGCTCAACTTCTTCTCGTCGTTCGACCCGAATTCGTTCCTGACCACGCTGATATTCCTGTTCCTCGGCGGCGTGATGACCTTCTGCGTGCAGTCGTCGGCTGCCGTCATGGCCATCACCATGATACTGTGCTCGAGCGGCGTGCTGCCCATTTATCAGGGCATTGCGCTGGTGATGGGCGAGAACATCGGCACGACGATCACCTCTAACCTGGCCGCACTCTCGGCCAACACGCAGGCGCGCCGCGCTGCACTGGCCCACATGTTCTTCAATGTGTTTGGCGTCATCTGGATTCTATTCATCTTCCGGCCGTTTGTCGACATGGTTTGCGGACTGGTGGGCTACGACACCGCGATGGTGAAGTCGGAAGTAGGCCACGAGGCTTTCATTGCCAATGCCGCCAAGCTGAGCTTTGTGCTGGCTGCCTTCCACACGTGTTTCAACGTGGCCAACACGTTCATCCTGATATGGTTTATTCCCCAGATAGAGCGTTTCGTATGCTGGGTCATCAAGTCGAAGAATGTGGACGAGGAAGAAGACTTCCGCCTGCACTTCATCACGGCCGGCTTCATGAAGACTCCCGAGCTCTCGGTGCTCGAGGCCCAGAAGGAGATTCAGGCCTTCTCGAACCGTATGCAGCGTATGTTCGAAATGGTGCGCGAACTGCTCACCCTGTCGAGTTCTACCAATAAGAAGGACAACAAAGACGGCGACTTCAACAAGCTCTTCACCCGCATCGAGAAGTACGAGGGCATTTCCGACAACATGGAACTGGAGATTGCCAAGTATCTCGACCAGGTGAGTGACGCCCATCTTTCTGACGAGACGAAGGCCAAGATACGTGCTATGCTGCGCGAAATCTCAGAACTGGAGAGTATCGGCGACGCTAACTACAACATGGCACGCACCATCAGCCGGAAGTATAACGGCAAGCAGGATCACTTCAACGAGAAGCAGTACAGCCATATCAACCAGATGATGGAACTCACCGAGCAGAGCCTGACGCAGATGAACCGCCTGATGAGCGGCCGCAAGGAGGCTTACGACGTGAACCATACGTTCAATCTGGAGAACGAAATCAACAACTACCGCAACCAGCTGAAGGCGCAGAACATCGTGGACATCAACAACCACGAATATACCTACGCCGTGGGCACCATCTATATGGACCTGATCAACGAGTGCGAAAAGCTCGGCGACTATGTGGTGAACGTGGTTGAGGCCCGCATGGGACAGCGGCAGAAGTATATTTAACCCCCCTCTTATCCCCCGAGGGGGAGGATAATAGAATAAGGTGCACAGAAGCGGACTCCTTCTGTGCACCTTATTATATGTAGATGAACATAATTATTAAAAACAACGAATTTATCGAATTTATCGAAATGCGTGGCGTGGTATTGAAGAAAGAACGAATTTAAACGAAATACGGCTGATTCTATGTAGACTTTGGCGGGTATGGACTCCCCGCCCCTGTAGGGGAGGGGTGGGGTCAGTATTCAGAATTCAGAAATCTCGGCAGAAGTCTTGAAATTACAGACCCCACCCCTAACCCCTCCCCTTGAGGGGAGGGGAGTGCTACTGCAGCGCAGCAATTCGTTAAATTCGATAAATTCGTTGTTTTTATAACCCTTTTATTGTTTCGAGGGGCGCGTTGCAATAATAAAGTAGGTGATGAGCAGCAGGTAGGCAG
>OCTX012247391.1_pt1 | contig 10246 bp, 7 predicted proteins | sample 1539691 | NCBI WGS metagenome assembly OCTX01 (sample SAMN02144231, study PRJEB22623) | gut metagenome | biome: sheep rumen | host: Ovis aries | place: New Zealand | reverse complement strand
CCTGCCGATGCTGGTGCGGGCGATGGAAGAAATGTGGAGCTGATACATCCGAAAAACAACCGGAACGGCCGGAATAATGGTACAATGAGCCGTCCCGGGATAACGGATCGGAGAAACCGTTCCCCGGCAAGGGGTTCAGGAAGGATGAACGGAATGAAGAACACTGTATTTACCGGTGCGGCTACCGCGATTATCACGCCCATGACGGAGACGGGGGTCGACTATGAAGCGCTGGGCCGGCTGATTGACTTCCAGCTGGCAGGCGGAATTGACGCGATTGTGGCGGCCGGAACCACCGGCGAGGGCAGCACCCTGACGGACCGGGAGCATGAAGAACTGATTTCCTTCTGCGTGAAGCGGATTGCCGGGCGCGTGCCGGTGATCGCGGGGACCGGATCCAACAATACCGCCCACGCGATTGAACGGACCCGGACGGCCTGCAAAGCCGGAGCGGACGCGGTTCTCCTGGTGACGCCCTACTATAATAAAACGACCCAGCGGGGCCTGATCGCCAGCTTCAGCGCCATCGCGGACGCTAGCAGCGTGCCCTGTATCCTGTACAACGTTCCTTCCCGCACCAGCCTGAACATGCTGCCGGAAACCCTGAAGGTGCTGGCGGAGCATGAACGGATCGCCGCCGTCAAGGAAGCCTGCGGCAATATCAGCCAGGTGGCGAAGGAAATGGAGCTGTGCGGGGACCGGCTGGACGTTTATTCCGGCAACGACGACCAGACCGTTCCGATCATGAGCCTGGGCGGCAAGGGTGTCATTTCCACCGTGAGCAACATCCTTCCCGGGGAAATGGCGGAGATGTGCCGGAAGTTCTTTGCGGGTGACGTGAAGGAAGCCGCGGAAATCCAGCTGCGGCTGCTGAGCCTGATGAACCAGACCATGATCGAAACCAACCCGATTCCCATCAAGGCCGCCTGCGCCGCGATGGGCTTCGGAAAATACATTCTGCGGCTGCCGCTGGTGGAAATGGAAGAAGGAAACCGGCAGAAGCTGCTGGAACTGATGCGCGCGCAGGGACTGGAGGTGCAGGCATGAAAATTATCCTGACCGGATATATGGGACATATGGGCCGGGAAGTCCGCGCCTGCGCAGAGTCCGCGGAGAACTGCGAAATCGTCGCCGGGGTGGATCCCCTGATTCCGGCTTCCGAAAGCATTTGTGTCAGGTCCTTTCCGGAATGCACGGCGGAGGCAGACGTCATCATTGACTTCAGCCACCACAGCCTGACGAACGACCTGCTGGATTTTGCCGAAAAGCGGAATCTTCCGGTGGTGCTGGCGACCACCGGCCAGACCGAGGCGGAAAAGGCCCGGATCCGGGCAGCGGGAGAGAAAATTCCGGTGTTCCTGGCCGCGAATTACTCCCTCGGGATCGCCACACTGACTGATTTGGTGAAGCGGGCGGCGGCTTTGTATCCCGACGGGGAAATCGAAATCGTGGAGCAGCATCACGACCGGAAAATCGACGCGCCCAGCGGAACGGCCCTGGCATTGTTCGATGCCATCCGGGAAGTCCGCCCCGAAGCGGAAGCCCATTGCGGCCGGTCCGGGCAGGGAAAGCGGACGAAGGACGAGATCGGGATTCACGCCATCCGCATGGGGAATATCGCCGGGATCCACGAGGTGATGATCGGTACCCAGAATGAGCGGATCACCCTGAAGCATGAAGCCTTCAGCCGCGGGGTTTTCGCCGAGGGCAGCCTGAAAGCGGCGGCGTTCCTCATCGGAAAAGCACCGGGCATGTATGATATGAAAGACCTGCTGGCAGGGGACTGACAGCGGGAGAACGGGGGAAAACCAGATGAAAATCGGCATTTACGGATACGGCAACCTGGGCCGGGGCGTGGAAGCGGCACTCCGGCAGAATCAGGACATGGAGATCGTTGGCGTATTTACCCGGCGGGATCCCGCAACGGTGAAAACCGTGACCGGCATCCCGGTTTATTCCGCGAATCTGGCGGAGGATTTTATAACCGAGATCGATGTAATGATCATCTGCGGCGGCAGCGCGACGGACCTGCCGGTGATGACGCCCAAACTGGCGCGGAGCTTCAATGTCGTGGATTCCTTTGACACCCATGCCCGGGTGCCGGAACATTTCGCGAACGTGGAGCAGGCAGCCATGACGACCGCCCACACCGCCCTGATCAGCGCCGGATGGGATCCCGGCCTGTTCTCCCTGGCCCGGCTGTATATGAATACCGTTCTGCCGGAAGGGAAGGATTATACCTTCTGGGGCCGCGGCGTCAGCCAGGGCCACAGCGACGCGATTCGCCGGATTCCCGGTGTGAAGGACGCACGGCAGTATACCGTGCCGGTGCCCGCAGCCCTGGCGGCTGCCCGCGGCGGCGAGAATCCGGATCTGTCCACCCGCCAGAAGCATACAAGAGAATGCTACGTGGTGGCGGAGGAAGGCGCGGACCTGGAAAAGATTGAGCAGCAGATCAAGGAGATGCCGAATTATTTCGCGGATTACGATACGACGGTCACCTTCATCACCGAGGAGGAAATGAAGGCAAACCATGCGGAGCTGCCCCACGGCGGCCAGGTGATCCGCAGCGGATCCACCGGTGAGGGCGGAAAACACAAGCATGTGATGGAGTTTTCCCTGAAGCTGGATTCCAATCCGGAATTCACGGCGTCCGTGCTGGTGGCCTGCGCGCGGGCCATCGGGCGGATGAACAGCCGCGGAATCTTTGGCTGCAAAACAATCTTCGACCTTGCTCCGGCGGACATGTCCCCTCTGACGCCGGAGGAAATGAGAAAGACACTTCTGTAAACCCCTTTTTCTGCGAACGGTGTAACTGTATCGTTGTCCGGACAACTTCATCTCCCAAGATGATGGGCCTGAGCCTTTACAGGACAACAATTACGGAGACTGAGCAAAAAGATTATCGTTTCTTGCTGTGAGATGTTTTTGAGAAACATCTCACTTTTTGTTGCGCAAGAATCGAACATACAAAGAAGGAAAATGGCAGAAAATGGCGAAAAATAAGGGAAATATGGAAAGCAAGAAACAAGAAGCACATGCAAACGTTTGCAAACAAACCTGCACATTCTGATGAAAATTAAAGCAAATAATGAGTAAAGTTGACCGAATGAGCCATTGCTTAAGTACGTACATATTCATCATAATGTGTACAAAGGGCACGAACGTGCCAAATTAAACAAAACGGAGGAGAAAAACCATGAAGAAACTTCTGGCGACCCTGCTGGCGCTGGCCATGGTGCTGGCCCTGGTTCCCGCGGTAATGGCCGAAGGCGAAGCCCTCGAACCCATTACGCTGACTGTGTTCCGCGGAGATCCCGGCGATCAGCCCACTGCGGACAACAAGATCTACAAGCTGATTGAGGAGAAATTCGGAGTCACCTTCAACTTCTCATTCCTGACCGGTGACCTGGACGAGACCCTGGGTATCAAGATCGTCGGTAAGGACTATCCGGATCTGTTCGACGGCGGCAACAGCGCGGACCTGATCATCAACGGCGGCGCGCTGATCAACCTGCTGGATTACCTCTCTCCTGAGAAGACCCCCCGTCTGTGGGCGCACATCGAGCCCCAGAAGGCCCGCCTGATCCGCAAAGACGCTGAAGGCAACGACGTTCTGTACATCATCCCGAACTACGGCCTCGCGGACGGCGAGCAGATCGCCCTGAGCGTTGGCGGCCCCGCCTTCTTCATCCAGAAGCAGGTTCTGGCCTGGGACAACTATCCCACCATCACAACCCTCGACGAGTACTTTGATCTGCTCGAGCGGTTCATCGATGCCAACCCCACCGATGAGAACGGAACTCCTTATACCGGCTTTGCCATCCTGTGCGAAGACTGGCGTCACTTCTGCCTGATCAACCCCGTGCAGCACCTGATGGGCCGCCCGAACGACGGTGAAGTGCTGATCGATCCCAACACCGAAGATTTCCACACCGAAACCTTCATCGACAAGCCCTATGCCAAGGCTTACTACAAGAAGCTGAACGAAGCGTATCATGCCGGCCTGATCGACCGCAATACCTTCGCCATGAGCTATGACCAGTATATCGCGCAGCTGTCCAACGGCACTGTGCTGGGCATGTTCGACCAGGCATGGGACTTCGGTACCGCTACCGCTGCCCTGCAGGATGCTCAGATGTTTGACCGTACCTACGTTGCCCTGGGCCTGATCTACAGCGAAGAAGACCTGGAAGGCATCGCCCTGCCCACCGAGGGCTGGAAGGTTGAGGAGCATTATCTGAACGGTTCCCTGCCGAACGTCAACCGCGGCTTCGGTATTTCCGTCAACTGCACCTGCCCCGAGCGCATCATTGCGATGTGGGAAGAAATGCTGTCTGATGAGTGGCAGATGATCTTCAACTGGGGTATTGAAGGCGAAGACTACATCATCGATGAGAACGGCCGCCTGAACATGACCGCCGAGCAGTATGCCAACACCCAGAACGCTGAGTGGAAGCTGGCCAACAAGGCTGATGCGTTCTTCCAGAGCAGCCCCAAGAAGCAGGGCTGGATCATGAACGACATCCAGGTCGGCGACAAGGTCGTCAAGGCCGGAAACTGCTGGGAGCCCGGAAACCAGGATGAAATCGTGTTCGGCCTGATGAACGAATACGACAAGGAATTCCTGACCGCTTACGGCTTCAAGAAGTTTGCTGACTTCGTGAATCCGCCGATCGAGCTCGCTCCTTACGGAGAAGCCTGGCAGATCGACTACACGCCCGTCAACACCGCTCACGACAACTTCCTGAAGGTTCAGGACAACCGCCTGCCCGAGCTGATCCAGTGTGACGAAGCGGAATTCGACGCCAAGTGGGATGCTTTCGTTGAAGAAATCAAGCCCTTCGCTGATGAATTCGCGGCCTTTATGCAGGATGCTGTTTACGCTGAAGCCATGAAGGTTATCGGCAACAAATAATCCTCCATATCAACACCAGAGGGGAGAGGCTCTTTCTCTCCCCTCCGGTTTTTTCGGAAAGGGGCAAGTCATATGACCAGTATACCTGGCAACAATGTACTTACAGGACGGAAAAAGGCATCATTCTTTGGACGGCTTGGCAAACAGTGGCAGCTGGTGCTCATGTCTGTGCCGATGCTGCTCTACGTCCTGCTGTTCAATTACGCGCCGCTGTGGGGCTGGATTAACGCGTTCCGGGATATCAGCAATGAACGCGGCACATTGATCCCTTTCCTGTCCGGACAGAATCCGGCCTGGTACGGATTAAAAAACTTTACCAACCTGTTCAGTGCCAATGCGATCACCTTCCAGGAGACCCTCCGGAATACGCTCGCCATGAGCCTGATCAACCTGGTATTCGGTACTGTGTCAGCCATTGTGCTGGCGGTACTGCTCAACGAGGTACGCCAGAAATCGTTTAAACGGACGGTGCAGACCGTCACTTATCTGCCTCACTTCCTCAGTATGATCATCGTTGTCGGTATGGCGCAGATCATCTTTGACAGCAGTGATATCACCCCCGGACCGATTAACCAGATGCTTCTTTCCACCGGCCTGGTCGACAAAGCGCCGAACTGGCTGGGCGAGGAAAGGTATTTCTGGTGGCTGGTCGGTGTGATCAACGTCTGGAAGGAAGTCGGCTGGGGAACCATTATCTACATTTCAGCCATGACCGGGATTGACCCGAGTCTTTACGAAGCCGCGGCGATCGACGGCGCGGGACGCTTCCAGCGGATCCTGCACGTGACGCTGCCCGGAATCAAGTCCACCTTCATGATCCTGCTGATTATGAATATCGGCCACCTTCTGGATACCGGCTTCGAAATCCAGTACCTTCTGAAATCAGCCGGTACGATGCATGTTGCATATACCGTTGACTTATACGTGATGGAATACGGCACGCAGACCCTGGATATCGGCCTGGCCACCGCCGCCGGTATCTTCAAGAGCGTGATCGCCATCATCCTGCTCACCGGAGCCAACTTCATCAGCAAGCGGCTCGGCGAAGATTCGCTGCTGTGACCGCTGTGGATGAAAGGAGGAAATGATGATGAGCAGAACAGAAAAGATGACTGAAAATACTCAGTTCAGAAGAAGTTCGTACGGCGTAAAGGATATTCCGGCTACACTCCGCCGGGGTATCCGGATGAACAATACACAGATGCGTTTCTCCCTGACGGCTGCCACCGTGATGGTGATCGCACTGATCCTTCTGATCCTCTTCGCGTCGGGAAGGGCCAATGAAATCACGATCGCCAACGAGAGGGCACAGATCCTCCAGGAGGCGACCGGCGCGGAACGGATTGAGATGGGCAAGAAAACCATCGAGCTGCACCAGGAGTACGGCACGAAGACCCTCGATGGAAAACGGGTGGTTCTTCTGCAGAAAGTCGGCCAGCAGAAAGCCGGAAACGCGAAATCTTACTGGGTGACGGTCTGCACAGAAGCGGATGTACCTGCGTATGAAGCCGGCCTGGGGAAGGATAAAAAACTGATCCTGCTGGATTCCAGGGGCGATGAGGGGCTCTATGTGACCCTGGCCAAGGATACAGAGGTTGAAAAACTCCGGAAGACTGATGAAAACGCGTTCTTCTTCCAGCTGAACCAGCGCGACGGCGAGATCGACCTGAATGCGGTCCCGGAAGAAATCCGCGGTGTCATGGGAGAGATGATGAATGACATCGAATTCATCAGCTTCGGATACAATGAAGACAAATCCATCCGCCTGACCCGGGGCACTGCCGCGGAGGTCAGTTCGGCTGCCGGCCGGAAAAACTCCATGAGGCTGATCCGCATCATTGTGATTGTGCTCCTGATCGGCGCTGCGGCCGGATGGGCCTACGGGCTGAAATCCACAAAACTGGCAGCGAAAGGCGAATCCGCGAAACGGACGGTGCTCCTTGTGTCGGGCATCCTGGCGGCAATCCTGATCGTCGGGCTTGTGTTTACCACGGTGCAGCTCGGCACGCTCGAGAACGACCGCGTCCGGGTCGACGAGCTGACCATCGATACGGATGTCGCGCGCGGGATTGAAACGGATCCTGAAGCGGATCAGTCCGGAAAGTATGTTTATACGACAGGCACCGGGAAAACGCTCCGGACCGTTACGGCATCCCCGCTTGAAAGCGTTTCGGGAGCGTCGGTATACCGGGTCCTGGAATATGCGGCGGTAGGCTTACTGGCTGTTCTGGCATTCGCGCTGCTCTATTTCTTCCGGTATGAGCGGGATATGGGCTTCCCGATCTTCAATGTTGTGATCCTGATCCTGCTGATGTTCATCACCCTGTATCCGGTTATCAACACCGTGGCCTATTCGTTCAATGACGGTACGGACGCGGCACGCGGCGGGATCGGCCTTCTGCCCAGAAAGTTCAGCACCAAGAGCTATGAACGGATCCTGAGCGACCCGGATATCGCGCAGGCGGGATTCATCTCCGTTGCCAAGACGCTGATTACCACCGTTCTGAACCTGTTCTGGACAGGCATGCTGTCCTTCGCATTGTCCCGCCGTGAATATGTCCTGAGGAGATTTATTACCACGCTCATGGTTCTGACCATGTATGTCAACGCGGGACTGATCCCCAGCTACCTGCTGATCAGCCAGACGCTGGGATTGCGGAACTCTTTCTGGGTCTACATCATACCGACGATGTTCTCCTGTTTCAATATGATCATCATACGAACCTACATCCTGGGATTGCCGGATGCGCTGGTTGAATCGGCGCGGATCGACGGCGCGGGAGACTTCAGGATTTACTGGCAGATTATTTTCCCGCTGTGCGCGCCGGTTCTGGCTACGGTGGCTCTGTTTGTTGCCGTCGGCGCATGGAACAGCTGGTTTGATACCATGCTGTATATTCCGACGGAGCGCAGCCTGGATACGCTGCAGTATTACCTGAAGGGCAAGCTGGCCACAGCCGGGCAGACATCCAACCTGGCCAACTCCACGGTCGACGCCGCGGCAGCGAACGCCGCATTCTCCGTTACTCAGCGGACGGTGCAGTGCGCCACCACGGTGGTGACAGCCCTGCCGATCCTGATCGTCTATCCGTTCCTGCAGAAATACTTCGTAACAGGCATGGCCCTCGGTTCCGTCAAAGGCTGAGGATTCAACGGCCGCCTGCGGGGAATCGGCTGTCGGCCATTCTGCGCGGGTCATGATTTATGGTTAAAAGGAGGGACAGCCCGGTGTCTGAAAAAAGAAAACGCGACGCAGACCTGCGGGCTGCCCGCTACGAAGACGGCTTCCGTGTGATGCAGGGACATCGGGAATACGTAACCTATCCGGATGATTCATCCATTCGAATCTGGTATTCCGATATTCCCTGGCGGTATGAAACCCACGATCATTCCGCGGTGGAGGTTTGCCTGACGCTGGAGGGCGTGGTGGATTACCTTGTGCAGGATACGATTTACCATGTCCGCAAAGGAGAGGTGCTGATTATCCCGCCGGATGTGCCGCATTCCCTGAACATGGAAGAAGGCAGCAGCCGGTACCTGTATCTGTATGAACCGGAAACGGTGTACGGCATGCGGGACATAAAATCCATGCTTCAGCAGTTTAACCGGGTCTTTTATCTGCATGACGGATCGGATGCACATATCCGGATCCGTGAAACACTGCTGAAAGCGCAGGCTGTTTACGAACGGAGCGAGGTCATGTGGAACACGGCCTGCTATGGATACATCCTGCGGGTCTACGCGGTACTGGGGCAGCACTATCTGATCAATCCGCGGGCGCATCAGCGAAAGGCTGCCGCCAGCGTGGATTCGGAAGTGATCACCGCGGCAATGGGATACATCAATACCCATTTCCGGGAAGACCTGTCCCTGGACGATGTGGCGGATTTCTCCGGTTTCAGCCGGTACTATTTCTCCCGTTCCTTCAAAAAGCAGACGGGATACTCCTTCAAGGATTATCTGATCCAGAAACGGCTGCAGGTCGCGATGGACCTGCTGATCCGGAGCAACACCCCGATGCGTGAGGTGGCGATGGAGAGCGGGTTCGGCTCCGTGGCGACTTTCAACCGGGTTTTCCGGGAAAGGAAAGGCTGCACCCCCACCCAGTACCGGGCGATTTACGGAACCTACTGAAAGATCAACAGCAAAACGGACGCGGAGAATGAGGCCGCGTCCGTTTTAACTATCCGGAATCAAATCAGGAAACCCGGCAGCGGAATTGTCACGATGCTGAGCAGGGTGGTAAGCAAGGCGCAGTTGTCGGCCAGCTCCCGGCCTTTGTGATGATTGAAAGAGAAGACTGAATCTGATAGAATATCCTCAGTTTACAAAGGAGGGATATCCTTCATGATGAAAAGAACAGTTTTGATTCTTTGCGCGGTATTGTTCGCAGCGATGTTCCTGATCCCATGCCAGGGGATGGCGGAAGGCTCGGCGGAGGAGTATTACACCCCCGGAAGGATTGCGGTTCCCAAGACCGGCCTTCCTTTCAGCATCAAAACGGAACAGGAGCACGGAAATATTGAATATGAAGCCATTCTGAACGGCACAGCCATGGAGCAGCTGACGGCCGAATATGAAACGGACGGCATGGAATGCGAAGTGGTATACGATATTCTCGGCAATGTGACCAGCGCTGAATATGAATGGGACGACAGCGAGATCTTCTTCGACGGGAGATCCTGGACAGACGAGGACGGGAACGCGGTCGAGGCTCCGGACATTGATTTCATGCGGGGATACTACAACGATTTCCAGCTGGAGCCCCTGCAGATCTACAAAAACAACACGCTGGGCCTGGTAGGGCTGTGCCTGCGGGAAATGGACAGGAACCTGACGGACAAGTGGTACCATGTCGTGCCGGTGGACCTTACAAAGGAAGGGACTACCCAGTATGACCTGGCATCCGGCAACCTGTTTTATATGGGGACCTGCGATGTGACCGTTGCGGACGGGAAGGTGACCGTTGACTATGCTGTTCCGGAAGGCGTGACCGTTCACCCGGAGAAGCAGTGTCTGGCCTGGTTTACGGAACTGAGCGGGATTACCACGGAATTTCTGAACAATCCGGAGAGCACCTTCCGTTTCGGAGAAGCGGTGGATATCCAGGAGGATCTCCAGGGGAAGGAAGTTGCACTGCTGTTCATCTGCAACCGGATTTCCTTCATGCTGCCGCTGGCCGGATCCTACTATTTCCCGAAGGATTTCCATTACCTGAATCCGGAACTCAAGGTATACCGGCAGGAACTGATGACGCTGCTTGAAAGGATGAACTGACAGCAGCGGAGGCCAAAGGGATCAGTGAGCCAGCAACAGGCTCAGCAGGGG
>OCTX012278257.1_pt1 | contig 10249 bp, 6 predicted proteins | sample 1539691 | NCBI WGS metagenome assembly OCTX01 (sample SAMN02144231, study PRJEB22623) | gut metagenome | biome: sheep rumen | host: Ovis aries | place: New Zealand | reverse complement strand
GTAGATTACTACTTATTGGGTTGAACCGCCGTATGCCGAACGGCACGTACGGTGGTGTGAGAGGGGCTACAAGTTAGCCCCTACTCGATTTGTGCATACAGTTACACGCCATCCTGATAGTATAGACGGCTATATATAACGCACCTCAACTTCCTTAAGGTAGTTCTGCTCGAGTGCGCGTACCATCGAGTCGATGAGCGGGAACCTGATGCCGATCTTGGCAGCGAGGTTAGGGTCATCGGTCTCATCGTTTATCTTGGTGCCGACAACGAATTCGACCTGGTCGGTCTGTCTCAGGATCTTGATGAATCTCTTGGCAGGGTCTTCAGGCATGTTCTTGAGGAGCGTCTTCTTCTGCAGGCGGTCAGTAACAACGTGCAGAGTCAGCATTCCCTCAGTAACAAGATCGATTCCGTCAATAATGCTTGAAGGTGGCAGAGTGCCCGAAGGCTGCTTGTCTGACTTTACTTCCTTTCCGAGCTCTCTGGCAACGATCTTGGCTGTTGTCCCGCCGCATACAATGACATTTCCGTCATAATTCTCAATGATGCTCTTGAGTTTTCTGTCGGATTCACGGCTTCTCGGTGCGCCTGTAACGATGAGAGTGCGGCGCGGCTTTCTTATATGAACCGCAACACAGGTGATATCATCATTGGCCTTATAGTTGTCATATTTATATGCCTGTGTGACGATCTCGCGCGTGAGGTCACGGGATGAGATATCCGGATCTCTTTCAAGCACTCCCTGGACGAATTTTTTTACATTCGCTTCGCCCCATCCCATCGGACCGACATCTGCATGGTGGGCAGAAGGGATGTTGACCTTAGGCTGCTTTGCGCCATAGACTGACGGGCCGCCGCGTCTGCTGCCGGCAGAAGAGGATGAAGCGCCAAGTGACCCGAGGGATACACCTGCCTGGGCTACTCCGTCGCTGAAGAATATGAGGCGGTCTCCGTAGTTCATCTCGAAATTTGAGGAATACACGATCTCTCTCTTGACAGCATTTTTGCGGTTGAGCCTGTTTGACTTCCGGTTCCACAGAATCGGCTCAGAGCCTGAAAAACGCAGCGCATTGGGATTGTCGTATTCGATAAGACCGACATCAATAAATGACTTGTCGCTGGCGAATACGATCTTTGCTATCGTGAATGTTGAATAGCTGATGCCTTTCTCCTTGTCTACAGGGAGAGTATCCATAATGATCTCCGCCGAATGGTTGAGGTCGATAGGGGAGAATGACAGCTTATTGGCCATGTGGGATGTGAGGGAGGCAAGCACGTTGGCTTTGACTCCGCTGCCCAGGCCGTCTGAAAGCGTGGCTGTAATGATATTGCTGCCCGGCTCTCTGGCGAGCAGGAATACATCTCCGCCTATCTGCTGGCCGTGTTTGTACAGCTGCTGGTAATCGATATCTATACAGATGTCATTCATTCAGTCTCACCGCCTTCTTCTTCGACAAGTGCGTAATCATCTGAAGAATCGCCGCCTGTTACAGCGAACTCATCTATAAGCGAGTTGAGCGCGATCTCTGTCTCTGCAGCGTTCTCACCGAGCAGGGACGCGATCTGCTGTACAGTTGCCAGCGACTTGGTTATTACGTCTTCAGCCTTCTCTATGACAGCCTCACGACGGAATGTCGGAGTCGAGATATCCTCGAACATGGCGCCGAGGAGCTGCTTGCTCTCAACAAGGAAGAATGTGACTCTCATGACCTTGCCTTCATGCTTGAATCTGTACTGCGCAGGCTTGGACATATAGAACTGCTCTCTGAACTTTTCGGCAAACGGAACAAACATCGATACAGGCGAGCCGCGGAACGTCTTGAGTCCTTCAGCATCGAGGAAGGATTCAGGATAGTCCTCGAATATATCGACGAATCGCTTGTTGAGGTCCGCGATATTAAGCTCGTTGTCTACGATAACTACGCCGTTAGGGATGGTGGAGAGAAGCATGTCGACCTTGCTCTCAGCATCCTTACGCATCTTGGTGACACACATTTCTGTCTCGGATATGCCTGCGAGAAGAGCTCTGGCCATGTCGCGGCATGTCTGGTATCCGCATCCGCCGCAGTTAAGTTCATCTGCAGGTGATGTCTTGCCCAGCTTGAGAAGTGCCCCGCGGATATCTTCTTCAGTGAAGTTATACCTCGTCACATCGAGAGCCTTAGGAGGCTCTGCGTTGAGTATCCCATAGCCTTTTTTAAGAACTTCGCGTGCAAATGCAGCATCGCCGTCAAAGATGTTAGGCTCAGACAGTCTTGTCATTACGTGTGATGCAACCGCTTTCTTGCGGAAGACTGCAGAGTCGGCCTTGGTCGTTCCCGGGCCGTTTATGCATCCGCCGTCGCAATTGAGCGTCTCCAGGAAGTCGTCTGTGTGTGTTCCGGACAGGGAGGACATGATGCCCTGGATGCCGGATACGGAAAGAGCACTCTGCTCTACGAACTTATTCTGCCATATCTTGGAGGTCTCGATCTGTCCGTTCTCTATAGGGTAGATAGCTGCTTTGCCTGCCTTGGCAGGAACAAATTCGACCGGTATGCCTGTGTCCATATTGTCCAGTTGGATATTCTCTTCTTCAAGCCATTGCTCGACCTCGCGGAAGGTGAGGGCGATGTCCGGGTAGCCCGGGTGCTCGTCTGCTTCAAGCTTCTTGGCGATGCAAGGTCCAATGAATACGATAACTATGTCATTGCCGTACAGATGCCTCAGATAAGCGCTGTGCGTCTGGAGCGGTGAAGGTACCGGTGCGAGCTTGGAGATATACTCCGGAAAGTACTTCTTGACCAGCTCTACTACAGACGGGCATGCTGTTGAAATAAAGTTCGCTGAGCCGTGCTCAATAACGTACATGTCAAGTGCCTGTGATACGAGTGCAGCTCCGATTGCAGTCTCTGAGACGGCATCGAAACCGAGCTTGTAGAGGGCACGGACAAAATTCTCCTCGTATCCGTAGAACTCGGATACATATGACGGCGCGAGAGATACGATGACTTTGCGCTTCGACATGAAGGCCATCTCAACTCTGTCGACATCATTGCGTATCTGCTTGACCCCGTTAGGACACTCATTGACGCAGGTGCCGCAGAATGTGCATCTGTCATGCAGGATCAGAGCGTGGGCATCCTTGATCTGGATGGCTTTGACCGGGCATGTTCTGACACACTTGTAGCAGTCGCGGCAGTTGTTTATCTCGGTATAAATAGGGTATCTGCTTACTATGCTCATTTTTTCATCCCTTCTGACAGGCAGTGCGTACGGATCCGGCGGGATGCGCCGCTGTGCCTGCTGTACATAAGTGAAAACAATATCTACAGTATGTTAATTAATAATATCACAAACGTTTAAGGATAAGTAGCGGGAATGCTCCTTTGCACCCACCGTTATGGCGAATAATTCTGTTAGTCTTATCAAATATGTGATATACTTACCGCAACTATGAGAAATTTCCTGAAAGGGGTAAGACTATGGCATTTGCAACAGCTGAAGAATATAAGGACATGGCCGGCAACTTCATCCATGACATCATCGATGAAGACCTTGCGACCGGCAAGCACAAGGAAATCGTAACGAGATTCCCGCCGGAACCTAACGGATATCTGCATATCGGACACGCTAAGTCCCTCTGCCTGAACTTCGGTACAGCGCTGAAGTACGGCGGAAGATGCAACCTGAGATATGACGATACCAATCCGACCAAGGAAGATATCGAGTTCGTCAAGTCGATCGAGGCAGACGTCAACTGGCTTGGATTCCAGTGGGATGAGAAGCTCTGGGCTTCAGACTATTTCGACACAATGTACGAGGCTGCTGTTGAGCTTATCAAGCAGGGCAAAGCGTTCGTATGCGAGCTTACTCCTGATCAGATCAGAGAATACAGAGGCACACTCAAGGAGCCGGGCAAGGAGAGCCCTTACAGGAACAGACCTGTAGAGGAGAACCTCGAGCTCTTCGAGAAGATGAGAGCCGGTGAGTTTGCTGACGGTGAAGTATGCCTGAGAGCTAAGATCGACATGGCAAGCCCTAACATCAATATGAGAGACCCTGTCATCTACAGAGTCGTTCACGCACCTCATCACAACACAGGCGACAAATGGTGCATCTATCCGATGTACGATTTTGCCCACCCGATCGAGGATGCTATCGAAGGAATCACTCATTCCATCTGCACACTCGAGTTCGAGGACCACAGACCGCTCTACGACTGGGTCGTAAGAGAAGTAGGCTGGTGGCCTAATCCTCCTCGCCAGATAGAGTTCGCACCTCTCAACGTAACTACCATGCTGATGAGCAAGAGATTCATCAGAAGACTCGTTGAAGAGGGCAAGGTAGAAGGCTGGGACGATCCGAGACTCTGCACACTCGCAGCTGTAAGAAGAAGAGGATATACACCTGAAGCCATCCGTAAGTTCTGTAACGACATCGGAGTATCCAAAGCTGATTCGACAATAGACATTGCACAGCTTGAGCAGTGCGTAAGAGAAGACCTGCAGCTCAAGGTTCCGGCTATCAACGTAGTCAAGAACCCGATCAGGGTCATCATCGACAACTATCCTGAGGATAAGATCGAGATGTGCACTGTTGAGAACAACAGCAAGGTGCCTGAGATGGGAACAAGAGAGATACCGTTCGGAAGAGAACTGTGGGTCGACGGCGATGACTTCATGGAAGTTCCTGTCAAGAAGTACTTCAGGCTCTTCCCGGGCAATGAGGTAAGATTCAAGGGCGCATACTTCATCACATGCAACAGCGTTGAGAAGGATGCAGATGGAAACATTATCGCGCTCCACTGCACATATGACCCTGAGACACACAGCGGTTCGGGATTCGAGGGCCGCAAAGTCAAGGGAACCATCCACTTTGTTGAAGCAAGCACAGCTGTTAAGATCAGAATCAGAGAGTATGGCTACCTGATGAAGGAAGTTGAGGAGATGAACGAAGAGACCGGCAAGATGGAGACTAAGCTGGAATTCGATCCTGAATCGCTTCACGAGACATGGGGCTATGCAGAGCCGAGTGTGGCTGACGTAAAGGCGGGCGAAAGATTCCAGTTCTTCCGCAAGGGATACTACATCGCAGACTCTGAGCTTACTACAGATGATGAGAAAGTGTTCAACAGCATCGTAGGACTCAAGAGCAGCTGGAAGTAAGGTTTCCTTCGGATCATACGGCGTTGCCGTATGGAGGCTGAATGATGAAGAAAGAGATGCTGACTGCCATACGGCGGTCAGCTTTTTTGCTGCTGCAGAGGATTAATGCATTTTAAGAAAAAAAGTGAGGTTCACAGTATATACTACTGATATATGGAAAGCTTACTTTACAGACTACTGAATCTGGCTGAGACGTATCCGGATCTGGCCAAAGATATGACCACCGTCATGCGGTGGTTCTTCGTGGTGCTCGCGGCATACATCCTGCTGGTGTCGATCATATCGCTGCTGACAACGAGATGTACGCCTGAGATATGGGGATACTTCCTCGTGGAAAACGGCGGCAACTACCCTATAACTCACTGGGAGAACGTAGTAGGCCGCAGCCGGTCTGCAGATATCAACATCCCTCTGAGGACCATGTCCAACAATCATGCGATAATCAACCGGCGTGATGAGGAGAAGTGGATAATCAAGGATCTAGGCTCGCACAACGGGACCGTGGTCAACGGGTTCAGGCTGGTGCCTAATAAGAGGTACCTCATCAGCACAGGGGATGAGATAGTGATGGGCGGCGTCCACTGCACTCTGGCACCTGCAAGTGTCGAAGAGAGCAGAAACAACGAGAAGATGCGCCGTCTGGACAAGGAGCCGGTAGCGCCGTGGAAGATACTGCTTGCCATCACGCTGTTCCAGGTGCTGACCATAGTGCAGCTGATAATAGGAATGGGGACTGACATAACGGCAGGTGCGCTGCTGTGCATTGTCCTTCTGTCTGTTGTCATGTGGGCATATGTGACATTCTTCAAGGCGATGGGCAGCAGGGGATTTGAGATGGAGATGATCGCATTTTTCATTTCTACCATCAACCTCGCTGTCACGGCATCGTGGAACCCGGGCAATACTGTAAAACAGTTCATAGCCATGATGATGGGCCTGGCGCTCATGATATTCATGTGCATATACATGAGAGAACTGGAGAGGACCAGAAAACTCAAGCCTATGCTTATCGGCCTGTCGGTGTTCCTGCTCCTCCTCAATCTTGCTCTCGGTACTGTCAAGTACGGTGCGGCCAACTGGATACAGATCGGAGGATTATCCATACAGCCATCCGAGATAGTCAAGCTGGCATTCGTATTCGTGGGTGCGGGCACTCTGGAGGAGCTGTATCAGAAGAACAGCACGATCATGTATGCTGCGTTCGCGTTCTTCTGCCTCGGATGCCTGGCTATAATGGGAGATTTCGGAACAGCGCTTATATTCTTTACAACTTACCTGATCGTTTCATTTCTTCGAAGCGGCGACCTGTCGAGAATGATACTTACATTCGTAGGTGCGGCTCTGATGGGACTGATGATACTCAGGTTCAAGCCTTATATTGCATCCAGATTTGCTGTCTGGGGTCATGTATGGGATTTTGCGGATAATGAGGGATACCAGCAGACAAGGACGATGTCCTTCGGCGCAGGAGGCGGACTGCTCGGTCTTGGGGCAGGCAACGGCCAGCTCAAGTATGTCGGAGCATCCAGTACTGACCTCGTATTCGGTTTTGTAATGGAAGAGTGGGGCTTCATTATAGCTGTGCTGCTGGTGCTCTGCATCATAACGCTTACTATCTTCTCTGTCATGAATATAATAGCGGGCAGATCCACTTTCTATACGATATGCGCCTGCAGTGCTGCGACGATGTTCCTGGTACAGACGATACTGAATGTGTTCGGCGCCGTGGACCTGTTCCCTCTGACAGGTGTGACATTCCCGTTCCTGTCAACAGGAGGTACGAGCATGCTGGCCTCGTGGGCGATGCTCGCATACTTCAAGGCGGCAGATATGCGGCGGTCAGCGAGTCTGGCTGTGAGAAAGGAGGCATAGGATGCGTAAACAGGAAAGACGTGCCATGATATGCCTTCTGCTGGCTTTCATTCTTTTCGCGGGAGTGGTGATTTTCGGATCCAGGTTCATCCGTGACGGAGGCAAATGGGCGAGCTTCTACGGAAACTCGCAGATATATACAGACGGACGCATCAACAGGGGAACTGTAAGCGACCGCAACGGAGAAGTGCTGCTTGAGTGCACGAGGGACGGTTTTTTCTACAATGACAGCTATGAGACCAGGAGAGCGACGGTTCATGCTGTCGGGGACCCGGGCGGAAATATTGCCAGCGGGGCCATCAATGTATTCAAGAGCCAGCTGATAGGATACGATATCCTTAACGGCACCTATGACAACTCGAGCCAGGGCAAAAAGATAAGGCTGACGATCGATGCAGAGGCCAACGTCGCTGCATATGAGGCTCTGGGCGGAAGGACCGGACTGGTCGGGGTATATAACTATAAGACAGGCGAAGTCCTGTGCATGGTCAGCACGCCTACTTTTGACCCGGCAGACAGGCTGCCTGATGAAGATGACGGCGAGGGATACTACTTCAACAATTTCCTCGACGGCAAGCTCACGCCGGGTTCGACATTCAAGCTGGTCACTGCTGCAGCTGTAATAGACAACATCGATAACAGAGACTCCTACACATTCGACTGTGACGGAGAGAATGAATATGAAGGGACAGAGTTCACAGATATCCGCTCACACGGCGAAGTGAGCTTCAGATCGGCCCTTGCCCAGTCCTGCAACGGAGCTTTCGGCGAACTCACACGTGAAGTCGGGGCAAAGACTATGCGGGAGTATACCGAGAAGGCAGGCCTCACTGAACCGGTTGATGTGAACGGAATAGCTACTGCGGCGGGTTCGTTCGACTTCCCGGACGATGACAATATCAAGCTCAGCTGGGCCGGAATCGGACAGGCTGATGACCTTGTCAATCCGTGTGCCATGATGGTCTATATGGGAGCTATCGCCAATGAAGGAGAGGCTGTTCAGCCGACTCTGATCAAGAGTGCGACATTTATCAGGGAGATCACCGGAGGCAAGTCCCTCGGAAGATATCTTGAGAAGGACACAGCGGCAGAGCTCCGCAGCATGATGAAGAACAACGTAGTAGAGAACTACGGGGAAGAGAATTTTGACGGCATAGACATCTATGCAAAATCCGGAACTGCAGAGACAGGCGGATACAACCCGGATGCGTGGTTCGTTGGATTCACTGATGATGTGGATGCCCCGTATGCATTCGTTGTATGGGTCAAGGACGGAGGATACGGATCGGAAGTGGCGGCCCCTATAGCAAGGACTGTCATCAGGACTCTCGAGGAAAATGCGGGCTCAGAGGATATTTAACATTAAAAAAGAAGCAGGACTTACAGGCTGGCTGATGCCTTTCCGTAAGTCCTGCTTTTTCGTTTGCAATGAACTGAAATCAGTAAATCAGTATTGGGGTTTCCGGCTCTATCATTTCATACAGCTGAGCGGCTGAGGAAGGCGGCATGTTGACGCATCCGTGTGACCCGGCTCCCTGATATATATTCCCGCCGAACTCACTTCTCCATGTAGCATCATGGAGTCCGTAGCTTGAGCCTATGAATGCCATCCAGTAGCTGACGAATGATTCGTATTTATCCCCGTTATCTTCGGTGCCCTTCAGCGTCTGGTTTCTAGACTTATAGATAAGACGGTATGTACCTTTCGGAGTGCTGTGATTGCCTGCGTTGCCTGTTACGACAGGGCAGTCCATTTTGACCTTGCCGTCGACGAAATATGTCAGATGCTGCTTGGCTATACTTACATATACATAAGTTCCCAGAGCGCCGTATTCAGGCTTCTGGACCTTGACATAAGCCTCGGCAGTAGTCTTGTTCCCGCTGGAGTCGGTGGCAACAGCAGTGATCTTGTAGTTGCCTGCCTTGTCGAAATCCAGATCAGGTTTCTGAAGCTCAATGCTGACCTCGCCGCTGTTATCCTCGGCGGCGAACATGTTGTCTATCTTCTCGTCTTCGATAGGAAGACCGGCAAAAGTACCTACGTTTTCTGCCTTGGTAAAGACAGGCGGCACCTTGTCTGTGATCGTGAAGGAATACTGCCTGTACTGATGTCCGCAGTATCTAATGGTCAGCTTGTGATCACCCGGCATGGCCATGCCGGCCTCGCGGATATCCACTCCGTCAAGCAGGAGCTCAGTGTTGTCCAGCACGAAGGCCTTGTCCTCTTCGGACATTTCGGAAAGGTCGACGTATTCAGCGATATCCGGGGATATAGGCTCGCCAAGCTCCAGTGTAAAGCTTGAGTATGAATACTTCGGGTTGACCGGAAGATAGGGCTTACATGAAGTAAGCATCAGACACATGGCTGATGCTGTGAGAAGTATGAGTAATTCGGTTATCAGTTTTCTTCTTGAACTCAAGTCAGGAACCTTCCGGTAAAAAAAATATAATAGAAAAGCGGACCGTTGCGGTCCGCTTTGTTGTCTGCAATGCTTCAGCGTTTTGCTCGAAAACATGACCGCTGAGAACATTATAGTACATTTTGCCGGAAATTTGTATATTACGGCGTAAAACTTACTTTACTTCCCGGAAGCTGTAAGTGCAGCCTCGTTGATCCTGTACGCACCCTTGCTGCTTCTGAGGAAGAAGAGTGTTCCGATGAGGAGCACAGCACCTACGATCAGAGGGATAACAGGGCTGGATGTGAATCCTGCGATGATATATGAGATCGTGGAAACAGCAGCTACTGTGGTAGCATATGGCAGCTGAGTCGAAACGTGTGATACGTGGTTGCAGTTAGCTCCTGCGGAAGCCATGATGGTTGTATCTGAAATAGGTGAGCAGTGGTCGCCGTATACAGCACCTGCCATGCAGGCTGCGATGATCGGTGTTGCAAGCTCAGGGTGAGACTCGGTGATAGCAAGTCCGAGCGGGATCAGGATACCGAATGTTCCCCAGCTTGTTCCGGATGCGAATGCCAGCACGCATGCGATCAGGAAGAGTGCTGCCGGGATGATGCCTACTGCAGCTCCCTGCATTCCTTCTACAAGGCCGCTTACGTAATCAGCAAGTCCGAGGCTGTCTGTCATAGCCTTGAGGGACCATGCGAGAGTCAGTACGAGGATAGGCGATACCATAGCCTGCATTCCTTCAGGGATGCATCCCATGCAGTCCTTGAAGCTGATCGTGCGTCTGCACAGATAGTAAACGATAATGATAACGAGTGCG
>OCTX011678487.1_pt1 | contig 10249 bp, 9 predicted proteins | sample 1539691 | NCBI WGS metagenome assembly OCTX01 (sample SAMN02144231, study PRJEB22623) | gut metagenome | biome: sheep rumen | host: Ovis aries | place: New Zealand | reverse complement strand
GAAATGCTTGAGAAGAAGTACGGCAAGGAAGAAGCAGCTCGGAGAATATATGCCACAACCGATAAAGCAAGAGGTTCTCTTAAGAATCTTGCAAATGAAGAGGGATATGAAAGCTTCGTAGTTCCCGATGATGTAGGCGGAAGATTTTCCGTGCTTACTGCTGTAGGACTTCTCCCCATAGCCGTATCGGGGGCTGATATCAATAAGCTTATGGAAGGTGCCAAGGCAGCAAGGGATATTGCTCTTACAGCTCCTTTTGAAGAGAACGATGCCCTTCAGTATGCGGCAGTCAGAAACATACTTCTGCGCAAAGGTAAGCAGATTGAGATCATGGCCAATTACGAGCCTTCGGTTCATTATATATCCGAGTGGTGGAAGCAGCTCTACGGAGAGTCCGAGGGCAAGGACCAGAAGGGTATATTCCCCGCAAGCGTAGATCTTACAACAGATCTTCACTCAATGGGACAGTTCATTCAGGACGGATCGAGGAACATTTTTGAGACCGTTATCAATATCGAAACTTCCAGAGAGACCATCACAATTGAAAAAGAGCCGACGGATCTTGACGGACTTAATTATCTTGCAGGCAAGACGGTTGACTTTGTCAACAAGAGTGCTATGAACGGAACGATCCTTGCGCATACGGACGGCAGCGTTCCGAATACGGTTGTGAATGTTCCGGAAGTGAATGAGTACTATCTGGGCCAGTTGTTCTACTTCTTTGAGTTTGCGTGCGGTGTAAGCGGTTACACACTCGGTGTTAATCCCTTCAACCAGCCCGGCGTTGAAAGCTACAAGAAGAACATGTTTGCACTTCTCGGAAAGCCGGGATACGAAGAGCAGAGAGAAGCACTCATGGCAAGACTGTAATGAAGACTATCGTACTGACCGGCGGAGGAACTGCCGGACATGTAACTCCGAACATTGCACTTCTTCCGGCTCTTGTAACGAATGAGTACGATGTTCACTATATAGGATCATATGAAGGGATGGAACGGTCACTGATAGAGGATTATTCCATCCCTTATCATGGTATTTCCACCGGAAAACTCCGCAGATATTTTTCGCTGAAGAATTTCACGGACCCCTTCAGGGTTATAAAGGGATTCTTCGAAGCCAAAGCAATAATAAAGGAACTTAAGCCGTCGATAGTATTTTCCAAGGGCGGGTTTGTATCGGTTCCCGTAGTCTGGGCTGCAAAGAAAAATCATGTGCCGGTTATCATTCATGAGTCCGACATGACCCCCGGCCTTGCAAATAAACTGAGTTTCTCGGCGGCAACGAAGATTTGCTGTAATTTTCCGGAAACACTTGAGACACTGCCAAAGGATAAGGCATGCCTTACAGGGTCACCCATAAGAGCCGAACTTATGCTCGGAGATGCATCGGCAGCTGAAAAAATATGTAATTTCGAAGATCCGGACAAGCCGGTCATCATGGTTGTGGGCGGAAGTCTCGGAGCTGCCTCGGTTAATGAGATCATCAGGAAGATACTACCGCGTCTTACAGAGAAGTTTAATGTTATGCATCTGTGCGGAAAAGGCAAGCTTGATGAAACGCTTGTGGGAACAAAAGGTTATTTTCAGATGGAATATGCCAAAGACGAGATGAAGGATCTGTTTGCATACTCAGAGATAGTGGTTTCGCGTGCCGGAGCAAATGCGATATGTGAGCTGCTGGCTCTGCATAAGCCCAATCTTCTCATTCCCCTGCCTGCATCCGCATCAAGAGGCGACCAGCTTCTGAATGCCGAGTCGTTTAGGAAGCAGGGATTTTCACTTGTGCTTGACGAAGATAAGGATCTTACGGAAGACTCACTGTTTGATACGATCTGTGAGTTGTACGATAAAAGAGAAGAGTTCCGTAAAACGATGCTAAAAAGCGACCAGACAAATGCAGTATCAACGATAATCAAGCTTATTGAAGAGAACAGTCTCGAATAAAGTGTCTATAAACATTGTATATGAAGACAATTCAATAATTGTGATGGAAAAGCCGGCCGGCACAGCCACTCAGTCCGCAAATGTACGACAGAGCGACTGTGTCAGTTTTATTAAGGAACATATCAGGAAGACGGATCCGCACATATCCAAGGAGCCCTATGTGGGGATAATCCACAGACTTGACCAGCCGGTTGCCGGACTCCTGGTATTTGCCAAAACAAAAAAGGCGGCAGCATCATTATCATCCCAGGTTCAAAGCGACATAATGAACAAGCATTATCTTGCTATGGTTGAGGGAATTATAGATGTTCCCGAAGATACCGAGCTTGTGAATCTTATGTACAAAGATCCGCAAAAAAGCAGGGCTGTAATAGCAGATGAAAAATCAAAAGCTGCTAAACTGCAGGAAGCCCGCCTTATATATCACACGGACAGGATCATCGAATCACAAAACTGCACGATTCTGTCTATAAAGCTCGTAACCGGCAGGTTTCACCAGATAAGGGCTCAGCTGTCACATATAGGGCATCCTATCGTAGGGGACAAAAAATACGGCGCAAAGACATCGTATCCCCGGGGAATAGCTCTTGTTGCCGACAGACTTGAATTCCTTCATCCCGATACCGGCGAAAAAGTTGAAAAAATCGTTGACTTTTCTTTTTTGCTTTGATAACATATACAAGTCGCAAGACAACAGATAATGCGCGAGTGGCTCAGTTGGTGGAGCGCGACCTTGCCAAGGTCGAGGCCGCGGGTTCGAGTCCCGTCTCGCGCTCGATGAAAAGCCCTTAATTCAAGGGCTTTTTGCTACCATTAAAACTGTAATCAGATATCAAAAAGGGGTAATTGTAAAATTATTATACCTTTTTATTATACCTTCATTTCTATATTTTATCATAAAACCCCAGTAATCCGCTTTTTTTTATAAATAATAGAAAAAACCCCGTACAAGTAAATAAGTTGCGTTATAATAAAAGAAAAACGCTGTATTTTAGGCGCTTCAAGAATATGTATGCGTTAAAAACGCGATTTTCACAGGGGCAGCGCACATCGAGGCGCTTCCCCTCTGTCCTTTCAGGACATTCACCCCTTTCCTCGCACTCATTCAGGAAGACTACGCTTCCGCTACTTCCTGAATGTGTGAACAGCGTGTTTAAGGCATTTGCTGGCTGTGATGAATTGGCTGGAAATATAGCTATTTGTTAGATTGGTGTATCATTCCCGAGCAGAGCTAGGAACACGCCCTATAAAAGACAGAGTTCTCCTGCAAAAAGTTAAGAACCCTGATTTCTATAAGGTATCATTCCCTCGCTGTCGCTGAGGTTTCCACCCTGCTGTTTGCGTAGTAGAGCCGTTAAAGAACAATCTTCAACGCTTGCTTTAAGCCACACCCTGTGCCCAGCAGCCGAAGTTTATCACTTCTTGCAAGTCTCCTGTGCCGTAATATCATCGGGCACAACACAGCCGCCTACCCTGTATCGTTTTACATTATAAAAATGTTCGGTCAAGCATAGATTACACCGCTCACGAAATCATTCCCCTACGCTTAACAGTCCTTAAATCAGGAATGATACCGCCGTTCTTATTGCGCGAAGACGGACGCTATGAGATTATACTGGTCTTAAACCCAGTGCCAGTACCACCATTAGATATATTAGATGCTGGTTTCCCGAACTTCCTGCGCGTCGGGCAATCGCAAAAGACAAACAAAAAAGGCTTTAAGCACTATGACTACTTAAAACCTTCAATATTATCATTATGAAAAATCTTTCATTTTCATTATGAACAATCATACTGTTTATGAGAATAGTCATAGTATTCTCTGCCAAGCCTTCGGGTTTGGCTTTTTTTATTTAGTTAAAAGAAATATGAAAGTTGGATTTTCAAAAGCTGGAAAAAAATTTTTGATTTTTCACTTAATGTGTCGAACCTGAAATGTTCCAGTAAAACGCTTACGAAACCAGCATATTGAAGGTAGAAAGACATAAAAAAGTTGTACTAGAAAAAACACTTTTTTCTAAAACAGTCATATTACCTATGACGCGAAAACAATTCTTATTCATGGAGGTATTAGTTATGCAAAAGAACGATGCAAAAAAAATAAGTGCTTATGACAAGATACGCGACATCATTATTAACAGATTGGAACAGGCAAAAAAGGACGCCGAGGACGGTGGCGGCGAGGAGTTTCATTGGATAAAGTCTTGGTCAGGAACTGGTCTTGTATTTAATCAAAGCTATGCGACACGAGAAATATACAAGGGCATAAATCAAGTGCTTCTCTCCTGTGCGGTTCACGGCGCAGATGAATGGCTGACTTTTCCAGCGATAAAGAAGTATCAGGAAAATGATAGCAAAGTGAAACTCCGCAAAGGCGCAAAAGGGCAGAATGTAATCTATTATGACCACTATATTAAGAAAGACAAAGACGGCAATCCTGTTGATGTTGATGATGACGGCAATCCTATACCGAGATACTTTGTAAAAACATACTATGTGTTTAGTGTTGAAGATGTTGAAGGATTAGAACGGCACGCAGACAAAGTAAAACGCTATGAGCATAGTGCCAGTGTGGATATCAACAGACTAGAAAGCATACTGTCATATTATTTCAAAGCGGCAGGCATAGAACTTGAAGCGGTCGATGGTGGAAACAGGGCCTTTTATTCATTGACTGATAACATCATACGTATTCCAGACAAATCAAACTTTAAGTCCGTTGTATCATACGCGCACACAATGACACACGAGGCAATACACAGCACAGGGCGTAAGCTTGGTCGCGATATTGCCAACAGTTTTGGAAGCAAGGCATATAGCGCAGAGGAACTGGTAGCCGATATCGGTGCGGATTTCCTGACGAACCGATTGCATATTATTGCCGATAGTCCCGAAGACGAAGAACTTGAAAACAGTATTGCATATATAAACGGTTGGCTTGATGCCTTAAAGTTAGAAGACACAAAGCTTAATATCTGTAAGGCGGCCGCCGATGCACAGAAAGCGGCTGACTATATCTATGATACTGCAATTCAAATGATGAAAGATGAAATGATAGCATCAACAGAAGCTGTTATGCAATTTGAAAGCGGAGTTTATTTGCGTATATCAAAAGTTGGGAATGATTTATATGAATACAGTTTCTACGAAGCAGACGGAACATATATAGACAGTGGAACGATTGACGAAGCTGCGGACATACAAAATGTATATGATGCCGCAAATGAAGCAATCAAAGATTATGAATTATCCATTGAAGACGGTTGGCTTTTGCCGACTGATGCCTTTAATGAAATGCTTCTGTCTGTTGATAAAAGCGAGGTGTCATTATGAATGAAGATTTGTTTTATCTTGATACCGATATGGGTTTTATCGAAGACGAGTTTGAAAAGTATCTAAATACAACCGATGCCGAATGTTTAGATTTTGTAATTGATGATATTGGCTTTGCATTGATAGGTAACGAAGTATCACGAGTAATACTATATGAGAAGAAAGTATATTTTATCCAGCATTGTTTAACATACTATGTTCATCTTCACGCTTTGCGAATATACAAAAACTATGAGGAAGCAATGGAAAACATTGACGGCGATTTATCCTATTTTTTATATGGGATACCTATTGAAATAGACAGATTTAACGAGGGGAGAAACTATGATGATTACGAAAATGATAGATGAAATCAAAAAGCTTATGTCAAAAGAAGATGATTATAAATCACTTGCGCAAATAAGAACGGAACGAAAAGAATACAACAAACAAACGGCTCTTGAACACATATATAAACTACAAAACTATAAATCTGTTATTCAGGAAAAACTCGAAAAATTACGAGAACTTTCTGCGGAATGTCCTGACGATGAAGAACTGTCTGTTTATATCGGTTTTGCTCAAAAACGAATTGAAGAAATGCAACCGATTTCGGTTGAATGTATGACTGATGAAGTGTTTGATACGGAATATGATTATTATGAATTGATTGACGAAGCAATAAGCAATAAGCTTGAAGAATACGAACGGCTCATTATGTCCCAGCGATTTGATTACGCAGATAAGAACTTGGAAGAAATGATTAGCGCTATGCGAGAAGATGCCGTCGATTATAATTTGCAGGCAAAAAAGGACAAGATAAACGGCGGCGCTGGCGTTGCTTCTTCTCTTGGTGCGTTCGACGTGGTACGCAAAAAGAAGAAGAACGATGACGGGGGGAACGGCGCCTGACAAGGTGCTGTTCTGTGTTTTGCTACTTTTACAAAAGTAGCTTACGATCATTTTGGGAGCATACCCAAAATGTGTTAGTAAGCGAACACAAAGTGTTTGAAGAAAATATGAGGGGGAACAATGATAAATGGGTCTTGGTGGAAATAGAATAAATGCAAAGGTGTGCAAACTATCGAACACCTACACAAAAAAATTCATAGAAGAAGTGCTAGAAGCACACGCATATAAAAATCATAATCAGGAACTGGTTGCCGACAACTACATTATAAAAGTATGTGAAGATATAACAGGACAATTTGACTTTGAGAATAAGCGGCTTATTAAACCTATATCAAACGCGAGCTATAACAAGAACATACAAGCATATCTAAAAGATAATACTGAATACTACGGAACGACAGACAGCAAAGGGCGCTATCATAAAATCAGTAAAGATAATGTCGTTATGCGTGAGTATGTGTTTTACCTGCCGAACGATGCTGGCGACAGGTTTAGAAGTGATGCGCATTTATATCGTTCTTGGTGTGATGATAATATGACGTGGTTCAAAGAACAGTTTCCGACATTTGAGGTAGTTGCCGCAGTCGGTCATTATACCACAGAAACAACACCGCATATGCATATATTGTTTTTGCCGATAGACGAGCGTGGCAAGCTGGCTAATAACAAATATTTCTATGACCATAACAAAGATGGAAAGAAATGCAGAACTGGCGCGACTGTGCAATCAGACCGACAACAATCATACATAAATGAAGTGTTGCATAAGTACGATATTGAAGGAGGTATTAAGGGAACGGAAGCAACACACAGGGATTTGAAGTATTATAAAGCAACGCTGGCGCACGATGTAGCAGAACTGGAAGAATGTAAGGAAGCCTTAAACACATTAGAAATAGCGGAACTTGATAGGCTATATAGGGTTGAAGCCGAACACGAAGAACTGAAATCAACGTTAGATAACTTTTTTGCAGAAATCTACAATATAGTTCCTGCATTCGTTCGTAATCTTATGGAACGGATTGCAGATAGATTTATTTCATATAGTCAAGATAAACATAATGAGATTGGACATTAACATTGGTTGTTTTATCTTAGCGTATTTCCTGTTCTAAACGTCGCAGTACATCAGTATCGAAAAAATCAGCAAGACAAATATCAAGTCCGTCACAAATCTTTTTCAATGTGATAATACCTGTGTTTTTGCTTTTGCCATAAAAAATATTTTTGACAGTCGAACGAGGTATTCCTGAAATGACGGCAAGTCTGTTAATTGTAATCTGTCGTTCATCGCATAATTGTTGTATTCTTTGTGCTATTGCTTCTTGTGTATTCATACAAAAAGCATAAGAAAAAATGGCAAAAAAGGTGGACTATATATAGCCCATTGGTTATAATCATAGTATAAATCTTATTTTTTTGAAAAAAAGACTAATGAAACACCGAGCTCTTGCCGATAATGTAGTTAGAAGTGGGCTATATATAGCCCGTAACGGTGATTGAAATGAGTAATATGATGATCGTAACACACAATTTACAATCGATGTTTGCACAGCGCAATTTGGGCAGTGTAAGCACGCGCAAAAAGAAATCAACAGAAAAGCTCTCTTCTGGTTATAAGATTAACCGCGCGGCTGATGATGCCGCAGGCCTTACAATCAGCGAAAAGATGAGGAGCCTTGTCCGTGGTCTTTCACAGGGCGTTGAAAACACGCAGGATGGGATTTCGATGTGTCAAATAGCAGACGGCGCACTTGAAGAGGTTCATGACATGCTCCATCGTATCACCGAGTTATCTGTAAAAGCTTCCAATGGAACAAATACGGCAGAAGACAGGCAGGCTATACAAAGCGAAATCAATAGTCTTCTTGCAGAAATAGACAGGGTTTCGGAGTCGACGGAATTCAATACGATGCCAATATTTAAGCTTGGCCCAGATATTGAATTATCTTCTGGTGATGAAATTGATATTAGTGATGATGAAATAATTAACCAACTTGTAAATGGAACGTTTCCTGATATCGCTGGCGATATTTTAGTTGATGGTGAAGTTATGCTTACAGCTGATGAAGCCAACGGATTGTTGCGTATATTAAATAATGTTCAACTTGGAATTGAACAAAGATGGCGCGATCCTTACACTTTTACAGAAGAAAATAAGGATAAAATCAAAAATTTTTATTTTACCACACTGGATAATTTGGAATATTTCGCACAATATGCAAGTGAAGCAACCAAAACACCGCAGGCTACAATTGAAAAATTAGAAGAGCTGAGGGGGCTTGCTGAGGATGCTTTTATGGAAGAAATCGGAAGTGACGAATGCAAGCAGAAGTTCCAATACATACGTGATCAATTCGATGAATATGCAAAGTGGTATCCTCCTCTAAAATTTGATATGGGTCATGGAAGTACTACAGGGTTCGGCATGATTATGGATGATTATTACTCAATGAATACTACATTGGGTTATGCTTCAACCCCTTCATTTCCAAATATTCATGAGCCTGAGGAGTATTTAGAATATTTGGGAATCAACAGTGGTGATTTACGCGATTTAAGCAACTCTTTACATAGTACTTCTCATATAAGAGATGGTAGCGAGTACACAACGAAGATGTATAGGTTTTTATATAACAATGAAGTAGAAACCAATCCAGGTGTATGGATTCAGTCAGGTGCACATGATGGCGATGGAATGTATATACAGTTTGGAAGAATTGATACAGGCAGATTAGGTATCAAGGGATTGGACGCTTCAACAGAATCAGGCGCAAGGGATGCAATCGAATCATCTAAGAAAGCTGTTAACAAGGTTTCAAAGCTTCGTTCACATATCGGTGCACAGCAAAACCGTTTGGAGCATACGGTAGCAAATGAAAACAATATCGTAGAAAACACGCAGGCAGCTGAGTCACGCATCAGGGACACGGACATGCCTGCCGAGATGGTTAGGAACGCAAAAGAGAATATATTAGAACAGGTCGGGTATTCGGTTCTTGCACAAGCAAATCAGTCAACACAGGGTGTGCTGACTTTACTTAACAGGTAACCTTATGCCTGATAAAGATAGGCTTCACGATATCAATATCATAGTGCTACTATCTTCTCGAACTGATATGAGCAAGACGGTAGCCGCAAAGAAGTGTCTTGATTATTTTGATAAGAATGATGTATTAGTATCTACACTTGGAAAGCATTTTCTTGCACGACTGAACCAAATCGCAAACGGAAACATATCAGGCACCTGTATCATCTGCAATGATATCAAGTCATTTGACGGTGTACTCTGCGAAAGATGTATGAGCCAGTATTCCCACGGGAAGATGAAGTTCTATAAAAAGAAAACTGTCGAACATGCTGGTGTTGATTATATTCCAGAGTATGAACACTTATTTTCTGATGTTGATGAACTAAATGATTTGATAATGGCAATAAAGAATTCATTTACAGATACTCTTGATAGTCCATTACAACAGATTATATCAGTTCATGATACCCCCGAATACGCACATAAAAATCAAAAGAAAAAAATAAGTATTTATGGAATAATTATAACGCTTTTGGTGATTGCATTTATAATTATATTCATTATGTTTAGGTAAACCCCCTTTCAGTTATTAGCAATTCAATCATCATCAAACGATAATTCTAATACTTCGAGTTCTTTTTTATTATCATCTTTTACTTTTTGAATTGCACTACCCTTTACTTGTGTATATATATCAGTAGTGGTACTGGTTTTGGAATGACCAACATATTTACTAATAAAGCTGATAGATTTGTTCCATAATGGGCTTCGCTTGTCGTTATCCATACTTAAACTTATAAATGTATGCCGAAGTGCTCGGGGGGAGCGTCCGTTTTTTTCTATCCCAGCTTCATTTAAGACGGCATTAAACCATTTCAAAAATGTTCTGTCAGTTACGGAAGTTCCCAGCGAAGTAATACAAAGGAAGTCAGTTTTATCACTGGGTCTTAACGAAGCGGCAAGGGATAAACACTTTTCAACGTGGGAGTTGATGCCTATTTTTCTGCTACTGTTTTTTGTTTTAGGGTCAAGCAAATCCTCTCCGTGTTCA
>OCTX011825454.1_pt1 | contig 10251 bp, 7 predicted proteins | sample 1539691 | NCBI WGS metagenome assembly OCTX01 (sample SAMN02144231, study PRJEB22623) | gut metagenome | biome: sheep rumen | host: Ovis aries | place: New Zealand | reverse complement strand
TAAATTATCATTTATAAGAATTAATATTTTTTGAAAGGAAGTATGAGTATGGGTTTCAATGAACATGCATTAGAACTTTCAATCATGGAGCTTTTTCAGGATGAAGGCTACATGCATTTGATAGGAAATCAGATCCATAGAGAAAAATCAGAGGTACTTTTGATAGAGGACATCAAGGCATTCCTAAGCAGTAGATATTCTGCTGAGGAAATAACAGATGGTGAAATCGAAGGTATCATACTTAGATTGCGTTCAATATCCGGAACACTATATGAAGCAAATAAAGCTTTTATGAAGATGCTAATGGATGGATTCATACTCACGAGAGATGATCGTAGTCAGAAGGATATTTATATTAGCCTTGTTGATTATGAACATCCAAATAATAATATTTTCAAGATTGTAAATCAGGTTGAAATTCAAGGGTATGATCAGCTACGTATTCCGGATGGAATTGTATATGTGAATGGTATTCCGCTAGTTGTGTTGGAATTTAAATCTGCAGTTAATGAAAATACAACAATAATGGATGCATATAAACAACTCACAATTCGTTATCGTAGGGATATTCCTGATTTGTTTATTTATAATGCTTTCGTTGTTATTAGTGATGGAGTGAATAATAAATATGGATCTTTGTTTAGCCCGTATGATTTCTTTTATGCGTGGAGAAAAATTGAAGCTGATGATAAAGAACTGGATGGAATAAACTCATTAGTAACAATGGTTAAAGGTTTATTCCGCAAAGATAGATTGCTGAATGTGGTAAAGGATTTTATATACTTTCCGGATCAATCCAATAAAGAAATAAAGATTGTTTGCAGATACCCACAGTATTTTGCAACAATGAAGCTTTTTGAAAACATTCGTCAGCATATGCGACCTGAAGGCGATGGCAAGGGTGGTACATATTTTGGTACTACAGGCTGTGGAAAGAGCTATACGATGCTTTTTCTTACACGTATGTTAATGAAGAGTAAGCACTTTCATAGTCCAACTATCATTATTATTACAGATCGTACTGATTTAGATGATCAGCTGTCGGGAACATTTACTGCATCTAAGAGCTTTATTGGAGATGACAAGGTTATTAGTATTGCATCAAGAGAACGTCTACAAGCAGAATTAGATGGAATAACCAGTGGAGGTGTATTTCTTACTACAATACAAAAATTCTCGGAAGATATATCTTTATTGTCTGATCGTAGCAATATTATATGTATCTCTGATGAAGCACATCGTTCACAGGTTAACTTAGACCAAAAACTAAAGATTACAAAAGAGGGAGTGGAGCGTAAATATGGCTTTGCAAAGTATCTGCATGATTCACTTCCAAATGCTACTTATGTTGGATTTACAGGAACTCCTATAGATGCAACAATTGATGTATTTGGTAATGTGGTAGATGCATATACCATGACAGAAGCTGTAAAGGATGGTATCACGGTTAATCTTGTTTATGAAGGTCGTGCGGCTAAGGTTAATCTTAACAGTGCAAAAGTTAAAGAAATAGAAGAGTATTATCAAAGATGCGCTGAAGAAGGTTCGAATGAGTATCAGATAGAAGAAAGCAAAAAAGCAGTTGCACATCTTGATGTGATTCTTGGAGACCCAGATAGACTTAGAGCTGTTGCTAATGATTTTATTAAGCATTATGAAGGGCGTGTATCCGAAGGTGCTACAGTAGCTGGAAAAGCAATGTTTGTCTGCTCTAATAGAACAATAGCGTATAATTTATATAAAATTCTGATAGAACTAAGACCGGAATGGGGAGAGAAAAAACTATGTCCTGAAGGAGTGGAGCTAACTGAAAAAGATAAGAAGGAACTTAAGCCTATTGAGATGGTTCGACTTGTCATGACTCGAAACAAGGATGATGACAAGGAGTTATTTAATATGCTTGGGAATAAAGACGATAGAAAAGAGTTAGATCGTCAATTTAAGAATATCAAATCTAATTTCAAAATTGCAATCGTAGTAGATATGTGGTTAACCGGATTTGATGTTCCGTTCCTTGATACTATGTATATTGACAAGCCTATACAGCAGCATACATTGATTCAGACTATTTCTCGTGTGAATCGAGTATATGAAGGAAAAGATAAAGGTTTGATTGTTGATTACATTGGTATCAAAAATAACATGAATATTGCTATAGCAAGATATACCAATTTTGAAAGTGGTGAATTTGAAGGGATAGAACAATCAATTACGATTGTTCAAGATCAGCTTGAAGTACTCGGACAAATGTTTAGTAAGTTTGATAGTTCGGATTTTTTCAATGGTACGCCTAAGCAACAACTAGATTGCCTAAATCGAGCGGTTGAATATGTTCAGTTAACTGAGGAATTAGAACTTCGCTTTATGGCTGCGGTCAAACGTTTAAAACAAGCATTTGATTTATGTGTGTCTAGTGATGAAATTACTGATAAAGAAAAAGATTTGGTTCATTTCTATGTTGCAGTACGTTCAATCTTATTTAAACTTACGAGAGGGGATGCACCTGATATTTCACAGATGAATGATAAGGTACAAAAGATGATTGAAGCTGCTATTGAATCCGATGGTATAGAAGAATTGTTTGAAACAGGTACGCACGTAGATATAGATGTTTTCAGTGATGAGTATTTAGAGAAAATATCTAAAATAAAGTTGAAAAATACAAAAATCAAAATTTTGCAGAAACTGTTGACGCAAGCTATAGATGAATTTAAGAGAGTTAACAAAATCAAGAGTATGGAGTTTACTGAAAGACTTCAGTTGGTAGTCGATCATTATAATAATCGAAATAGAGATGAGGCATTTGCAAATGAGGTTTTAGACGATGTGGCTGATAAGTTGGCGGAGTTGTTACATCAGTTGCAGGCAGAGAAAAAATCATTTGAGGGTATGGGAATCGATTTTGAGGAAAAAGCGTTCTATGATATTTTGGAGGCTGTTGCTAAGAAGTACGATTTTGAATATCCGAAAGATAAGATGATTGAGCTTTCAAAAGAAATAAAGAAGATTGTAGATGATAAATCTCGATATACGGATTGGGCAACTCGTGATGATATTAAAGCAAATCTTCAGGTGGATTTGATTATTATTCTTGATGAATATGGTTATCCTCCAGTTACAATAGATGATGTATATAAGGAAGTTCTTGAGCAAGCAGAGAATTTTAAAAAGTATGCAGAATAAATATATGAATAATCAATTGATAGAGTAGGTTTTAATTTGTTAATATAATATATGATGGAGATGGGGAATAATGGAAAAGTTTTTACAACCAGAAGAATTTAATCTAGACGATATATTTAAGGGTAAATATGAAATACCTGTTTATCAAAGACCGTATAGTTGGGGAGAACAGCAGGTTAAGCAGTTACTTTCGGATATTAATGAAGCATTCGATTCTTTTTGCAAAGATGGAGGAGAAAATGCAGATGATAGTGTTCTCTTTACTGGAACCATTTTTATAAAAACAGAGGCTAATATAAGAAATGAGTATACGGAGTATACTGTTGTAGACGGTCAGCAGAGAATTACAACACTGACTTTACTTTTGATGTCTGTTTTGAATCGTTTATATGTGACAGATTCAGAGGATGATGTTGTTGGTGAAATTAGAAATTATTTGTGGAAGAAGGAAGAACGAAAAAACAATAAAGAAAAAAGAATTCTTACTCTTGGAAATATAGATAAGCAAATTCTTGAAGATTTGTTTGATGAACTATATGCAAAAAATGATATAGTGAAGTATGCTAAGGAACGAAAAGATATTACGGATAATCAGATTGAAAAAAATCTTCTTAGTAATTTTCTTGATATTAATGATCAGATAATGAAACTGAAAGATGAGGATCTTTTTCTGAAATACATAGATTTTATTAAGTATAATATCAAGGTTATTTCAATTAAAATCAACACAAATATGGTTAAGCTATTTACAATTTTTGAATCAATTAATAGTAAGGGAAAACCATTAGAAGATATTGATTTGATTAAAAGTTATATTTTCCAAAATCTCAAGGAAAGTGACTATGATGAATATTTGCGTAAGTGGGGAGGTTTAATTGAAAAAACAAATGATAAATTGAATGACTACTTCACGGTGTATATTCGAGCTAATGTATCATATTATAAAACAGCAATTAAACTTGATAACTTCAAAACACTTGCGGAAAATCAACTTAAGAAATATTACGAAAAAGAGAATCTTGATGAAGTTTTAAAAGATTTTATTAATGATATGGTGAAAAAGGTAAAGTATTATATAATGCTTTCCGATTCAATTGCGCTAGAAAATGCAGGAGTATCGCAAAAGTCGATAGCAATCTTTCGTATGAATAGATTAGCAAAGTATAATCATACAGAACCTTTGTATTTTAAATTATTGTCACTTAGAAATAGTGGCCTTGATGATGATACTTTTGATTTTCTTGTAGAATATGCATTTAGATTTATTTTGACATTTCAAACGATCAGTTCTCGTGAAAGTAAAAATACAATTAAGGTATTTTCTGATGTGCAGAATGAGATATATAAAAGTGAGAATATAGATAAACATACAGTTGATAATATCAAGCACATATTTAATAAAATGATTTATGATAATGCTATCAGTAATGAAAATCTTCGTGATAGCATACGAAATACAATGACATACAGAAAGAATAAAGATGTAGTTAAGTTTTTACTCGCTTATCTGCTTGAAATGAATGCTGAGATGAAGGTTGACTATCTTAAGGTAAATGCAATTTTAAAACTGGGACAGGATATTCATGTGGATCATATTTTGCCACAGAGTCCAAATGAGAAAGATAAAAACTTCAAGTATTATGTACTTGATGATTTTGTGATACTGAAACCAGGACAAGACTTTACACCGGATAGCTCACAAGAAAGAATTCCTAAGGAAGATTTTTATAATAACTATCTTCATAAGTTCGGAAATTTGAGACTTGAATGGGCGAGTGACAATATCAGAAAATCAAATCATCTTATTAAATTGGAAGAGTTTGATGATATTTTTAATTGTAATGCCTGTGCGGTACAAAGAGAAAAAGAACTTATCGATAAGCTTATCGACTCTAAATTATTGATTAGTACAGATAATTATGATTTTCAGCCAGGTAGTATTAAAGCTAAGCGTACAATTATTGCAGATATTGGCAATTATGAAGAAATTGAATACCATAAGTTTTATCCGGTGTCATTTGCTCTTTTTGATGATGAAACAAATCTTAGTAAATATACATATCAGCAATTGCATTTAGATATATTTGATACTTTATATTTGTTGGAAAGAGAAAGATTGGCAGAATTGGCAAAAAATAGATTATTTGTTACAAGTGGAAAGTCACCTTATATGTCATATGATAGGGAGGAAATAAGAGATCCTTATGCATTAGGAAATGAGGTATTCATTGAAAAAAACATCTCTCCATTGTATATGCTTAAATTTTACTTCAGAGTACTTGATGAGATGGGATTAGAGCCTGAAGATTTAAAGATAACATTGGAAGAGAGATAGAAATATTATGTTACGAGATATAAATGATGAACAAAAGAAGAAAATTTTAATGGCTTTTCAACAACTGAATAAACAGCAAGCTAAAGAGAATATTAATAGATTTGATGATACATTGGATAGAGTTGTTGATAAACTTGCTAATGATGGTTGGACGCTTCCGTCTGAACTTGGAATTTATGAGGTGAATGTGATTGGTCAGACGGAGAAAATAGAAGATATAAACGAATTTCTTTTTACATATTTTACTAGGAATGATTATGAAGTGTTTAATAAAATGCTTGATGGGATTCTTGCGTCTAAAATAAGGGAACCTTTAAAGAAAATGATTTATGAATGTCGACAAGCATATACGAATAAACTCTATATAGTATGTGCGGTAGCATTAATACCTGTTATAGAGGGGATTCTATCAGAATTTTGTGATAATAAAAACAATATTCGTATGATGAGAATTTGTAAGAATCAGGTTGATGCATTGTCTTGTGATGGAAGCGTGATTGAGAAGCATATATGGAAATCATATAATACATTTATACAAAATTTGTATGAGAAGAGTGATTTTTCAGGTGAAGAGCCCGTGAAAATAAATCGTCATTGGATATTGCATGGACGATCTAATTATGAACAGGAAGAAGCAGATTGTATACGTTTGTTTAATGCAGTGCAAAGTCTGTGTATGATTGTTAATAAAATGGAAAGTTAATATATCATAGGTTCGAGATGGTATAGTTTTTCATTTAATTGTTTATTTTAATTAGGGGCAGTGTGTGGAGTGTAAAAAAGCTGGATGCACCAATATAGTAGAAACTCAGTTTTTGATAAGTTTTTTATGATGAACATCTCTTGATCGGGTAATAAATGTATTAATACAGAAATGAAGAAAAGTTATCTATGATGGTAAAATGAAGAAAATAAATGTTTGAGATTTAAATACATGTTTTGGCCATGAAAAGAGATTTTTATGAAATTTTTATAACGGAGGATTTATGGAGGGATTATATTCAAATCAAGGGTATGGAAGAAATATATATAAGCATATTTCTTTACCGGTATATGTGACAGATGAATTTGACTTTTATAGATGTATAAAGTTTGATGATTTTTTTTACGGCAAAACAGTTAGTGAACTCCATAGAGGAAACTTACGAGCAAGTTCATCTGATAATAGATATTCATCACTATTTCCTGAAAAGAAGATATCGTATTGGGCAGATAGTATTGAAACAGCACGCGCAGAAGCAAAATATCATGGTTCAGGAAATAGTATAATTACTTTTTGTGCATATGACGATAATACAAGCACTTTTCCAACAATAGAAAATGATGAACCATTAATTATAATTGATGGAAGAAATGTTGAGTTCGCAAAGATATTGGAAAAGGTTGAAAGAAAAATGGAGTTGAATGAAAGAGATAAAAGTATAATTGATAGTATAAAGGAATTAAATCCAGACTGCCTTGCATATGAATCATTAAGAAGTAAAGATGGGATTAATTTTATGTTTTTTGAAAAAGGATTTAATAAGTTATCTATTAAGGAAGTAAAACTTAGATTAAATAATTGTGGAAAAGTTAATACTGCAGCAATAGCATGCGCGGTTGGAAGTGATTATAGTCCCTTTTTAAAAAGTTATGGAAAGAGTTTTGAAAAGATTGCTAGAGTAAAAAATCATAATGAATATTATTCGAGTGATGAGTATTTATTACGAAAGAATGTATATGAAAATAGTTTAAAGAGAATTCAAGAGTTTTATTCCAAGAAAAATAAATAAGAATATAAAATAATAGATTACTTTATAGTAATATGATATAATACATCCTGGATATAGGATGACAACGTTTTATATAGAAAAAATTTAATAGTAGATTAGTAATAGAGGATGACTTTAAAGTTGTCCTCTTTTTTGTATGATTTATTTTCCTTTTGCCATAAGTCGCAATTGCAAGTGAAAAATAGGGATTGGACAAAAGTGTCCGTAAAAGGACGAGTATGGTATCTTCCGTACAATTATGATGTCTGATACAATCAATATTGAGGAGGCTGCTAAGATGAAGGTTGACATTTATATTGGCGAAAAATTAGAGGAGTTAATCAGACAAAAGGGAATAAGCAAAAAGCAATTGGCTAAAAAGTCAGGAGTTGATGAAAGGACTATTAGAAATATTATTAACCAGAGACAGAAACCGAGGAGCGAGACACTTATTGCTTTATGCGAAGCGTTAGAAATAACGAGAGGAGAGTTTTATGCGGAGACTGACTTCAGGACAGTAAATGATGATAATGAAAAAGCGTTATTGATTAATTATAGAAAACTAGATGAGCGTGGTCAGGGAAGAGTTATAGGTTATGCATATGGACTTGTAAATAATAAAGAAGAATAGAGAAAAAGAAGAGCTTGCAATTGCGGTTTTTATTTCATAAAAACTTGCATTATATATAAAAATTTAATAGATGACTTCATCGGACGTTAGGGAAGTTTTGCATTGCGCCGCTTCGCAGATGCGCGACGATATGAGCGATAACATCCATGCAAAATAAGGACTGTGGTGGTTCTCGGTTGCGAGCTTCTATGATAATGATACTCCTCGAAAGAGATGTGAGAATCGGTGAAAGTCCGGAGTGTTCTGCCAACCACAGAAACCGGTGTTGTCAACTGGAGAGAATATTATAAACAGTCAATCAGAATGTACTAATTGGGGTATGTTGTGATTGGCTGTTTATAGTTGAAGGGAAGGTGAAAGTATGATGCATGATAATGTTAATGAACTAAGTAAGGATGAATTAGATATTCTTATGGCTTATACAATACTAAGTAATTGTTGTAAACGCGGATTAATCTCTAAAAGTAGTTTGGAGAAGATAAGAACAGACTGTAGTGAAAGAATGGGAGATACTGCAATCAGCAAAAGAGGGACAGGAAATATATTGCATTCTACATAAAAAAGTGTTATCATATAAATAGCACAAGCAAAGAGAGGAATGTAATGGAGGTATGTATGAGCAGTAGAACAGTTGCAATATATGCTAGAGTTTCAACAGAACATGAAGCTCAGTTATCAGCTCTTGAAAATCAAGTTCAGTATTATGATGATGTATTAAGTAAAAATCCAAATTGGATCCTTTATGATAAGTATATAGATGAAGGTATTACTGGTACATCTACTAAAAAGCGTAAGAACTTTATGAGAATGATGGAAGATGCTAAAGAGGGAAAATTTGATTTGATTATTACCAGAGAGGTATCAAGATTTGCAAGAAACACTGTAGATACTTTACAGGAAACAAGAAAATTAAAAAAGATGGGTGTTGAAGTCTGGTTTACCGAAGATAATATATGGACTATGAATGATGAGGATGGAGAACTTAGACTTACAATCATGGCTACTTTAGCACAGAATGAAAGTAAGAAAACATCATTAAGAGTTAAAGCTGGTCAGCGTGTTTCCTTTGAAAAAGGAGTGCAATATGGTAATGGTAATATATTAGGATATGATAGGGTTGGAAAACAATTAGTTATTAATCCTGAACAAGCTGAAACAGTTAAAATGATTTTTGAACTACATCATGAAGGAAATGGTGTTAGAAGAATTTCTTACATATTAGAACAAAGAGGAAGATTAACTGCAACAGGAAAGAAAAAATGGGATTGTGGAGTTATTAGTAGGGTGTTACGAAATCCATTTTATTGTGGAACTGTTGTGTATAGGAAGCAATACGTTCCAGATTATCTTGAACAGAAGAAGATTAATAATTTTGGAGACGTTGAAAAGATAGTTGTTGAAGGTAGTCATGAGCCTATTATTTCTAAAGAGTTATTCTATGATGTTCAAAGAGTTTTGGATAGCAGAGTTTTAAAAGATGAGCAATTAAGAAGACGTGGAAAGAAAGTTGGTGGAGATACTTGGACTAGACTCATAAAGTGTTGTTGCGGTCACTCTTTTAATAGAAGAAAGTGGCATAAAATTAGTAAAGATGAAGTTCAATATGCTTATCAATGTTATGCATCTATTCGAACCGGTACAGTAGCTACTAGAACTAGAAAAGGACTTCCTATAGATGGAGTATGTGATGTTCCTATGATACCAGGTTGGAAGTTTGAATTGATGGCTACTGAGATATTTAAATTATTATTTGGAGATAAGGAAAAAATCCTAAGTATTGTTTATGATCTGCTGGAAAAAAATGTTAATGCAGAATCTGAGAAAAAAGATTATAATAATATAGAAGAAAAAATTCGAAAAGATGTAAGTAAGATTAATGAAAAGTTAGATCGTTTGCTTGATTTAAGATTGCAAGATGAAATAACTAAAGAACAGTACTTTGAAAAGAAGAGTCAACTTGAAGATAAATTGTATGATCTGCAAAAGGAATTGGATGAGAATATTTCCAAGCAGATTAAATCAATTGATAGCTTTGGTAATAAGCTAGAGGTATTAAAAAACATTATCGGAGAAGAATATGTTTTTGATGCTGATAATGTTCCTTTAGATATTGTTGAAGAGTTTGTTGACGAGATTGTCGTTTATAAAGACAAATTTATATGGAAACTAGGCATATGTCGTGATGGAATTACTTGTCGAGTGGAGGGTAGAGTTAATAATCCGAAGCTTTCGATTGAAGAAATTCCTCCTGTTTGTAGGCAGCAGCACAGGCTGCTATAGCTGCAAAATAGGAACGCAAAATGAAGATCATATTTACCTGATGAGCACAATTCTAAGAGAAGATAGAGCGC
>OCTX012281218.1_pt1 | contig 10252 bp, 22 predicted proteins | sample 1539691 | NCBI WGS metagenome assembly OCTX01 (sample SAMN02144231, study PRJEB22623) | gut metagenome | biome: sheep rumen | host: Ovis aries | place: New Zealand | reverse complement strand
GGTGAGGAGTTCACAATCTAGTGGACTCCAGAACTGTAAACTATTTTTTGAAAGGAGAAAGACATGAAGGAAATCAAGCAGGAATCAAGGGTATACGAATATGATGATGGCTTCAGAGTCGAGATCGTCATCGGCGACGAGAACTACGAAGCATGGCTCTGGCATAAGAATTACGGAATTAAAGCATCCATGTTTGGCATGCCGAAGAGCCAGCAATCCTACGAGGACTTTCTTGAGACGGTCGAGGCAACCATTATCGAGGATATCATAGCATATGCTCAAGACTATATGGACGGCGAAGATTATGACAATGCAATGGATTATATCATCGGTGACGAGGAAGACGAGTAAAACTGCAAGTCATTTTTATCCAGAAAGGGGGATATCATGAAGAGAAGGGAATCTGATAACATCGCATACGACCGTTCATTCTATGTTGACGGTCACGAAGAACTTTGCCACCACACCGGCTATGAGGTGTATGATGAGAACTGCCAGATGTGGTTCTACGAATTCGAAGACCACAATGGCGACATGCATTACTAGAAAGGAGCAACACTATGAAGAACTATTTCGAAATCAGCGTTAGCTACAAAGGCAAGCACCTGTTCACCACAAGGGACATCGAGACAAAGAAGCACTATGACCGTGTGATTGCGGTCTTCAAGAGAAAGTTCCCGGAGCATCAGGGATTCACGATCACGGCAGCATTTGTCGAGGTGATTCCCCAGGGGATCGAGGTGATGTAGGATGCCGTGGCTTATCTTTAAGCACGGACGGAGCAAGCCGGTCGAAGCTTTCCGATCAGAGGGAGAAGCCAGGAAAGCACTTGCGGAATACAGTGACGGCTATTACGTCACGTTCATGCCATCTTGCAATCTGCAGGCGATCAGAGTCTTGCGAAAGATGTCACAGTCAGAGCTTGCAAAAAAGTCAGGAGTTTCTTTGAACGTCATATGCAAATTTGAAAATGGTCAGAGGAGCATCAACAAAGCATCCGGCGAAATCTTACTGAAGCTGGCAAAAGCTTTAAACACGTCAATCGAAAAAATCCTAGAGCCGTCTGAATGATGGCTCTTTTCTTTTCCACCTGGAGTCAAAAAATGCAAACCATTTTTGGTCTGCAAATTGAACATGCCTGTTTAAGGCTAATACAACGCCCCAGAAGCGATTTTTTATTTTATGTGAGGATTTTATCGAATGAATGATTAAAACGTCCGTATGAAGCCCACAGAGCGTCTGGCAGGCATCCAGAAAGAATCTTCGGTGGAAACAGTGCGATTCCTTCCTTTCATGTAGTAAATATTCTTCTATTTTGTAACACTTTTGTAATATTTGCCTAGATTTTTGATTAGATTTTTCCGAATCATTTTTTGAATGCTTTTAAAATCAATACTTCCGAGACTGGAGATAATGGGATTTGAATTTTACTTCCTCGTCCGCAACCCCCTGATTTCACTGACTCTTGCTCTCCCCGAACCGCCTAAAAATGCCTTAAAAAGTGCCTAGATGTAGACTATAGTCGGTTCATAATCTGTTAACAATTTTAAAATCTGGAATCTCGCTTATTATCTCCTGTCGTCTGTCAAGCGTTCTCCGGTTGCGATGGTACATGCGCTCTGTTGTCAGAATATCAGCATGTCCCATCTGAACCATGACCATCTTCTGGTCGATGTTGTTATCGAGCAGGATGCTGCCGTAGGTCTTTCGAATCTTGTGCGGACTCTTCTGGACAATGCCAAGATCACGATTGATGACCTTTAACCTCGTACGCACAGAAAATGTCGACAGCCACAAACCGGTTTTGTTGGGGAAAACATACTCCCCGAATGGGTTGATATGCCTTGCCTTATCGATGACCCATACAAAGTCTCTCGGCACTGCGATCGACCGCCATCCAGCCAGTGTCTTCGGGAAATCCTTGATTGTCCTCTGCCATTTGCCTTTTGAATCTCTGTAACGGCTTTCCGTCCTTCTGACGTTGATAAAATTATCGCCCAGATCCTCATGCTTTAATGTGACAGCCTCTCCGACCCTCATTCCAGTAACGAACATCAGCAGAATGCATATGTTTGTCTCGTCCAGGTTCTCCGACAGATATTGGAGGATTCGGCCAGCCTCTTCCTCGGAATAGACTTCTTCGGAATCATCCTTGACGTGATGAGCAAATCTGATCTCAGTTAGGTCGGCATCCCGAAGGACAGTCTCAATGCTCAGGTCAGTGTAGTGCTTGCGCTTGGCAAACCGCATCGTGCCTCGGATGAGGGTCTTCAGATTCCCGAACGCTCTGGCGTTCAGTTCATGCGCCGGAACCTGCTCCTCAAGGAACGTGATGATGTCGTCCTCGTCAATGTTGCCAACACGCCGGTGCCCAAAGGCCTGAAAGTGCCGTTTATAGAGTCCGAGATTGCGGTAATGGGTCGATGGAGATATCTTGCCAAGTTCCAGCTTGCGGTCATTCCATCGCTTGAACACTTCACAGAATGTCGGATTCTCTTCTTGCTGTCTGTAAAACTCGTAGATGTCATCTTCCAGTTCCGGCCTCGTCCGTCTGGACTTCTGCTTTCTACCATCAGCAGAGTCAAAATATGTGTACCATCTGCCGTCTCGTCCGTGCCAGATGTCATGATTATGCAGCGCTAAATATTCTTTTTTCTTTTTCTTTGCCATTTCATTTCGCACTGTTTCCACATCAAGCATACCAGATTCGATGGCGAACTGCAATAAGTCTTTTTTATCATCAGGTTCTGGCGACCATGTAAGATCGCCAGAAAAATGCAAACTATTTTTATTTTTTGCTGTCAGGAATATCACCCCTTGCCTGTTCGTCCAGAAACTCCGTATAAGCTGCCATCAGCTTGAGGCTGAAATGGTAGAGCTTTTTGTCGGATTTATACTTCTCGCAGAACTTTCCGGCCGTATCGATCAGATGTGCCCAGTAATCATGGTTATCCTTCTCCGGCTCCCAATAGGCCTGCACGACTTTCCAGAAATCTGCGAACCATACAAACTCTTTTGATCCTTTCGGAAACGAAACCTTCATAGGCATCACCACTGAAGCGATTCTGGATGCTTGCAGACATAAGCGAATTTATTCAGTGGCAGATTTTCCACACTACGTTTTTCTGCCCCAAGTCCAGTATCACGATAGAAGACTGCAAGCTGTTTTTCCGGATAATACCAATGCACAACGTGTTTTACGTCCTGCACCTCGACATAATCTTTCTCTGGAATAGCCTTTACGCCAAGTCCACAGCGAATCAGGTAATCAGCAGTCCTTCCAAGGTCTTTTAAATCCATATCCATTCCCCTTTCTGTAAAATGCAAACTATTTTTTGTTTTAATCGAATGGTGTTTCTGCGGCGTCATCCCAATTATCGATACCGAGGTCGAATTCCTCTTCTTCCTCTGGCTTCTGCTTGCACCATCCGTAAAATTTAGTTTCTGTGGGATCATTTTTGAGCCTTTTGCTCTCTGGCTCATACCAAAGCGGAACGAAGACATCCTGTGTGCCGCCGTCACGGTCCTTTGCAATCTCGATGACGTTGGTACTGCGGTAGATATCATATCCTTCCTTCCATCCGAAATTCTGCATCGACAGCCGTTTAAAGTCCTCGTTATTCCTGTGGACGATAAAGGCATAGTCGACTGCGTTGGCAAGATCAGCGGAACCGCTGACATCCTGTAGCCGTAAAAATCCAAGCGATTTTCTCGGATGAGCCACAAAGCAGATGTGGACATTCTTTTTCTTCGCAAGGCTCGTCAGTTCCAGGATGAATTTCGTCTGGGCATCAAACTTGCTGTCTGACAGTGTTGAAATATCAAATGCCATCAGGTTATCCAGAACCAGCAAATCCAATTTCTTTTCATCGATCGCCTTGATAAACTCCTTGAGGATCTGCTCAAAGTTATTGCCGTACTCATTGTTGTAGAGCCAGAAATGGTCGCCTAGCCACCTTGCGATGACCTCTTGATATTTCCTCGGCACATTGTAATAGCCTTCATACAGACCATTTTCAACAAATGGCTTTCCGGCTGCCTGTTGCATCATCCACCGCATGAAGTTTCGACTCGACAGTTCGCCAGAAAAGCACCCGACATTGTTTCCGGCATCTACCGCATCTAGGATCCATTGCGACAGGACTGATGACTTTCCAGATCCTCTGAGACCTGACACGAGCGATACGCGTCCCTTCTGGAGACCTCTGGTCGCTTTGTCAATCTGCGTGACTCCTGTCTTGATGAAGGTCTCTGTCAGCTTCGGCAGATTGAAGATGTCCATGGCATTGTACCAGATTGGTTCTCCCTCTCTGGCTTTGATTTCTTCAACTGGCTTGCGGTCACGGTTGAACTGCTTGTAGGAACGATTATATTCTTCTCGATGCTTTTTCTCATAGGCATCCGGCTCGAAGAGAAGCCTTACGTCCTTCCATGTCTTGTCAGCACAGGAATTGTGAAAGCAGTGAAATCCGAGTGCGCCATCTTTGCCTCTGAAGATCGCAGCGTCCTTGCCTTTGTGATTCGAGTCGAATGGACAGCAGTCGAGGATGAATTTTTCACCGCCAGAGTAACTTGATTCCCTAAAATGCAAACCATTTTTTGTCAGCCAGTCACGCACATCGAACTCATTCGCACTTCGGTAACTGTATTCCCTCGGTCTTTCAACTTTCGGAAGCTTAGATGCCAACTTCTCAAGATACTGGATGTCTGTCTGCTTAATCTCTTCCGGCACACGGATCATTTTGCTCATACGATGAGGCTGTTCCGGCGTATCCGCTCCCTTTTGTGCAAGCGTACCATAGAGCTTGCAGATCCTCGATGGATTGAAATTCACGACATCGATTTTGACATGCTCATCGTTGAAATACATGTTCAAAACTTCCATGCAGTTCTTCAGAAGCTTTTTGGTCTGATCATTGACTTTTAAACCGATGCGGTACAACAGATGTACACCATTGCCGGACATCGCCACGACCGGCTTCTCAAAACCGATTTTCGCCAGATAATCATAAACCTTATTGGCAGTCTGCTTTGCGTATTCAAGTTGTCGGTCCGTACTTGACGTGTCTTTTGGTCTTTCTGGATCAATGTCGACAAAGAACCATGTATATCCGATGACATCATTGTCGCTTGTAGTCGTTTTGACTGCCATAAACCTGTCACGCTGTTTTCTGCCGTAGCAGCTCTCATCGAGCAACTGAAGATTGATGTATACGTTGCTGCCATCGGAGAGGTCCTGTCTTTTTAATTCGCCGATCAGCACGTCCGCATCTTTGAAGTATCCGCTGCGGGTTGTCCGACCGCCTTCTATCCGAATCTCAAAGAGCTTGCCATCAGGTTTCAGAACATCAATCGCTCTCCTGATCTCTTGAGCGTCTATCATCCTTGAAGCCAATCGTACTCACTCCCCTCTGTCTCTTGCTGCGAATCATTTTCTGTTTCATAGTTCTCATCCAGGTAGTCGACATAGCCGGAATTGAAGAATGTACTGCCATACATGACATACTGTTCATCCTTGCCGGACATGTCGACTTTGTACCTCTCGATGCATCTCAACATCTGATCAAGTCCGACAGTCTTCAGAAGCTTCTTCTTGGTTGCCATCTTCACCTGACCCTTACCCTTCTTCCGAGGATACAGTTTCCAACAGGCATCAAAGAATGCGTTAACAATGCTATCATCATCTTGCGATTTGCTATCATTTGCGCTAGCAAAATCGCCTATATATATATTATTATATTGTTTACATTGTTTACATTGTTGTTTGTGGTCTGTCTGTTTCCCGTCTGGTGGTTCATTAGATGGTTCATCAGTTGGTTCATCATCGCTTGACTTATCGTTGTAAATGCCGTAATTTACTACATTTATGATGGTCCATCGGTTGGTTCGTGTTGTTGTTATCATCTTGTCGTTTTCGAGAACGTCAAAAAAGCGTTTTACCTTGCCCTTTGACCACCCCCATCTATCCGACAATTTGAGGATACTTGTCAGCACTGACCCTCTCTGAATCTCGACCACCTGACCGTCAGACATAATCTTTTTGTCTGAATGATTCGCAGACAGGAGAAGGTCGATCCATGCCCTGGCTTTGTCGTATGGCTTGTCTTCCCAAATCCAACAGTCTTGGATTTTCCTGTGGAGCGATATCCACCCTTTGTCCATTTAACGCCCTCACTTTCTTTCTGGCACCTTTCCCATTAGGCATCCGAAGATGCCCAATGGAATTGCAAGCTATTTTTATTCTCTCAGCCATACATTGCCGTAAACATCACGTTCAAGATATGAGGTGAGATCAAAGCCAGTTTCCTGCTGCAATTGATTGATGATGGCAAGAAAGTCAAATTTCTCTGATTGCCGGAGACCTTTGTCTTTCACGTCTTCCACCACACAGCTATACTTGAGCATAAAATTGTCTACAACATCCTTCAGCCGTTTCGGGCCGTAACCATGAACGTCCCTTAATGCCATGCACATAATAGCCACGGTGCTGACCATCGACATGTTCATTGTCGAGATATCTCTGACCTTGTTCTGCTCGTCATACTGCTCCTCGTTGAGAACGTAGATATTCTTCTTTTTCCGCTCTTCACGCTTCATCCTGCGGTAATCTGCTCGATTCATGTATCCAACTCCTTTTCAAGCCATGCGCATTTGCAGTCCTCATCGCAGAAAATCTGATAGTTAGAAGTCCCATATGGCCAAGGGTTTTTGCAGTCATTATCGGATGTATATGGGCATTCAATAAAGGACGTTGCAAGTATGTCCGACTCAAATTCCCTTCTCTCCAGCAACCCTATCAGTGCCTCTCGGTTAGTCATTCATCTACCCCCAACAAATCATACATCTCGGTTTTTAACTTCTCGATGGCTTCATCCACATAGCCCTTCAACCGATCATCCCTGGAATCTGAAAACCATTTTTTCTTAAAAGCTGCGACCTCTTTGAGGTATGTTTCCTCACACGTATCACCGGAATCCATCCATTCAACAGCATGTGCAAGTTTTGCAACATCTGCCATGAGGTCATCCAGTTCTCTGTCGTACATTTTACCTACAAGGTCTTCCTCGATACGATAACAAATATAGTTATGACTTCCACCGGACATTTGCCTCACCTTCCTTCACTCCCAAGGCCCTTTGAAGGCCATTATCATCTTCCCATTCGACCACTTCCAGCGTCTTGTCTGGATTATCGTTCAGCCACATCGACAGGATTACACAGCATCTGTCAAATGTGTCATTTGGAATAGATACGCCGATATTGAACGTAATGTCATTCAGCTTTGCCATTTGTACCACCTCGCATGTCCGCTCCACACCACGGACAGAACTTATACGTCTTGTACTTATACTTTCCTGCACGATGACCGCATGCAGAACAGTGTCTGGGCATGTTACCTTTTTTGTACGACCAATCATCGACATCCGGCTCATCATCAACCCATTCACCGAATCTGCCATGTGGATGCTCCAGTGCCTCTATTGCCATGTTAAGGGCTTCAATAGATCGCAGCCCATTCGAAAGTTCAAGCATTGCATTCTCATTGTCTTTTGAAAAAGTGATACTTGAAGTCCTGATGATGTCAATTGCTTCTTCCCTAGTCATGGTCATCACCTCGCATGTCACTTCCGCACATCGGGCAAAAATGAAAGCCAGATGAATGGTCGTTAATCCAATCGCACTGGGAACATTTATGCAGAAAAGTGTGCGGAATTTCAACCCATTCACCCTTGTTCTTTATCGTTGCTATCTCAAGACCTTTTTGTACTCCTCTGGCATAATCATAAATAATCGATTCGATTGCCATGTCCAGAGCCTCAAGGTCATCACCTGTCGCATATGCCTTGATTTTTCTAAGAATCTCAACTGCTTCTTCGCTAGTCATTCCTTGCCACCTCTTTCAAAAATACCGCCAATCAGCAACAAAATCAGCCAGATGCCGAAAGCATATCTCCATGCAAACGTCAGCTTAAAAGCCAAGCAGATGCCGTAAATGATCGCAGACGTTGCTACGAAGCTGAGTGCCAACATCATGGCAACAAAAGCCACACCCAAAACTATAACGATGATTTTTTCTAACATATCTCACCTCAAATCCATGTTATACAGTGCGTCTGCAAATGCTACTGCGTCTGCAAAGCCATCCCAGTCTGCATCATCGGGGTCGTTGCTTTCCTTCGGCGAGAATTCCTCACAGCGTTCTTCGTTCGGGTCAAGTTCAGTAATCCAAACAGCTGTACCTTCCGAAGCGAAAGCCAGACAGATGTAGCCATCATACTCAATATATTCAACGCCGTGATCGTGATGGTGATGTCGTTTCAATTTAAGGCATTTTGTGCAATTTGCACAACACTCTTTTGCCATTGTATCACTCCTTATTGTTGGTTGTTAAGAGTTTAACATTCTACAAAAATGAATCTGCGTTTCGTTATCAGTGGTGTTCTTCCCCGATATCCATCCAGATCCATAAATTCAATAGGCTCTGCGATGATCTGTTCTTCCACGTGGTAAAGATAACACCGCACCAGTTCGTTTCCGATGTGAAGCGTGAACATACCGCTTTCATCCTTTACATCCATAGAATTGTACGAATTTCCGCATGCATCACACTTGCCATTCTTCAGCGGATATCCGCACGTTGGGCATCTTGTCATTACATCACTCCTCACCGTTAACACTCAAAATTCTATCAAAATATTCCTTGAGTGCTTTTCTCAGGACATCTGTTGTAACGAAAACATCTTCGTTGAGACGGATCCGCTCCCAGTCAGAAAGAGATATTGTATCTGGTGGAATTTCGTCAGCGATTACGGTCACTGGCTTCAGTCCATAATTGCAGCTATTCATGAATTCGGCAACAACGCCGCCATCCATAATGGCATCCATGTGAACTTCGGCATAAAAGCAGGAGTCTCGTGACGGTTTAATGTCGAACGTAAATGTCGGTTCATATACTCCAAACTTTCGGCCATTCATCAGAATGTGTATTTTTTCAAAAAGTTTTGATTTTGCCATATACTCTCCTCTCCGTCATTTGGAGCGACTTTGAAATGCAAACGATTATTTTATCCAGTAAACACTTAAAATCGCTCCTAGACGCTCACACAAGCCTACACAGGCATCTTAATCGTTTCCGTGTTTCCGTTTGCATCAGTCTTGTAAACGATGCCAGAAAACTTTGCTCCGCACCACTTGCAGTAATTGCCGGTTGGATTATTAATCGGTTTTCCGCAGCTACCGCAGAAGTTCTTCCACTTTCCAGCTCTGTTTTCTTTAAAGCTGATATCTGCTGTTCTCATGATTCACCACCTTTGTGATATTCCAGAAAATCATTAAACTTCTGGAGTGCTTTTTCTTGCGTCTTATTGGGTTTGTCCGATCTCGTTTTCACATCCAGATGAAGGTCAAATAGATGCGAGATTTCTTTGGATGCCTTGCGATAACCAGCGTCAACGCCTTGACGATAGCCTTTTTGAGGCTTGTTGCCACCGATAACGCCTTTGCCCTCGCCTTGGCCCCCTGTACTCACGTTCCTCAACTGGTAACCTTCGTCAGCGTATTTTTTGATCCAGTACCGCTCCTGCTCATCAAGGCTTTCCTTTGGATAGTTGAGGAAGTTCACATGCCATCCATAAGGATTTCCATCGGCATCATAGAGACCATGCTTCCGAATCGAGAGATCGATATGCTGTTGATAACCGGACAAGTGCGAACACAGCCGTTCCAGAATATGAAGGGCCTGTCCGATGTATGCGAACTTGAATCCGTTCTCATCCCTTCTGGTGAAGAAGTAGATTCCAGGATCGTTATTCAGATGCGGATTCAGGTCGAGCAAACGCTTTTTGTTTTTCGCTTGCATTGTAAAAATCTGTCTGTAGTTAACCGGCATTGATCGAACTCCTTAAAATTGTGCAAAGGATCTGCATTGCCTCTTCCGGTGAAAAGCCGGACTCGCAAAGAGCCTCATAGATCACATGGACTTTATCTGCAAAATCTTTAGCTTCATGCTTGCGAAAATCAGCGTCCAAGTCTTTTCTTGCATTAGCAAGCATCTTCGCTATCATCTCGTTGTAGGATTCGTCAGTCATCCCTTCACTCCTCCCTCAAACTTCATCATTTCATCCTTCAGTTCCTTGTAGCATTTTTGGCATAAATTGAATCTGTGCATCTGCATCTGGAGTCCGCATTTGTCTTCAAAGAACTTGATTCTGACCATGCGCTCATCTTCTTCTGATGGTGTAAAACAAGCAGA